>Ga0302320_10001584_pt1 | contig 54563 bp, 38 predicted proteins | sample Bog_T0_3_FD_202130 | JGI IMG/M metagenome (GOLD analysis project Ga0302320, IMG submission 202130) | Peat permafrost microbial communities from Stordalen Mire near Abisko, Sweden - Bog_T0_3 | ecosystem: Environmental > Terrestrial > Soil > Wetlands > Peat | place: Sweden: Abisko, Stordalen Mire...
TGGAACCGGAGGCGTTGATGGCGGAGTTATCGCCGCCGGCACCGATACCGGCGGAACCGCCGATGGTGCCGGCGGGTTTGCCCTCGGAATTAATGCTGCGGCGTCCGGATGTGCGCCAGGCGGAACGGCAATTGGCGGCGGCCACGGCGAACCTCGGTGTGGCGAAGGCCGATCTGTATCCGAAGTTTTACCTCACCGGCTTGGCGGGGGCCGAGAGCATCAGCGCGAGTGACTGGTTTTCGGGCGGGAGCCATTTCTGGTCCATTGGACCGACCGTGACCTGGAGGGTGTTTGATGCCGGAAAGATTCGCGCGAATATCCGGGTGCAGAATGCGCGGCAGGAACAGGCGCTGGCGAACTATGAAGCGACTGCGTTGCGGGCGTTTGAAGACGTGGAGGATTCGCTGGTGGCGTATGCGAAGGAACAGACGCGGCGGCAATCGCTGACGGAGGCGGTGACGGCGAGCCAAAAGTCCCTCGGGCTCGCCCAACGGCTGTATGCGAACGGCCTGACCAGTTTCGTGAATGTGCTGGAGGCGGAACGTTCGCTCTACGAGGCGCAGGATGCGCTGGTGCAAAGTGACCGGAAGGTTTCCGTGGATGTGGTGGCGCTTTACAAATCACTCGGCGGGGGCTGGGAGAATACCGGTCGCAACCCGGATGCCCTCGCGCAAAAGTAAAATCATTTTTCGAGCAACCCATGGACAGGACAGGCAATTATGAAACTGGTCAATAACACGATTCTCATTACCGGCGGGGCCACGGGGATTGGGCGTGCCCTGGCAGAGGCGCTTCAGGCCGCAGGAAATGAAGTGATCATTGCCGGCCGGCGGCTGGGCCTGCTGGAGGCTGTCAGGGCGGCGAATCCGGGAATGAAGTCGGCAACACTCGATATCACCAATCCCGAATCCATCCAACGGCTGGCCGAAAAAATGGGACGCGAGTTGCCGCGGTTGAATGTGGTGATTCAAAATGCGGGCATTATGCGGACGGAAACGCTGCAATCCGGTTCGGTCGCCGACGCGGAAGCCATGGTGGCAACTAATTTATTGGGACCCATCCGCCTCACCGCTGCACTCCTGCCGGTGCTGAAGGAACAGCCGGAGGCCGCGATCATGACCGTCTCTTCGGGAATGGCCTTCCTGCCCTGGGCGATGACGCCCACGTACAGCGCCACCAAGGCCGCCATCCATTCCTACACGCAATCCCTGCGCCTCCAGCTCAGGGATACCTCCGTGCAGGTCTTGGAACTCATTCCGCCATATGTGCAAACGGAGCTCATGGGACCAGCCCAGTCACAAGATATGAACGCCATGCCAGTGCGGCAGTTCGTGGCCGAAGTGATGCGCATTCTCAAGACCAATCCGGAGGCCACGGAGATTCGCGTGGAACGTCTGTTCAAGGTGGGGGCGACCCACCACAGCGATCACTATCCGTCTTCGGTGGGATCAATGATGGCCGGGAGGTCTGGGCCATGACTCTTCCGGGTTGGAGGCACTGACTTTTGCTATGGGTTGGTCACCACATTTCCGCCAAACATATACTTGCGGGGGCTGCCACCAAGCCATATTTTGACTCCCGTCCAATTGCGCAAATAACGATTTCACCTCACGACCATTGCGAATGATAAAAACCATTTACTATTACCTTCTCCTGTGCTTGTTGCTCCCGCACAACGCCTCCGCCGCACCCGCCCCGCCCAAGCCCAATATCATCGTCATCCTTGTGGATGACATGGGTTTCGCCGACCTCGGTTGCTACGGCAGCGAAATTCCCACGCCCAACCTCGATCAACTCGCTGCCGGTGGATTGCGGTTCACGCATTTTCACAATGACTCCCGATGCAGTCCCTCCCGCGCCACCATTCTCACCGGTCTCTATTCGCAGGAGGCGGGAATTGGGGTGTTGACCGGCCAGCGCAAGGGGCCGGACGGCCAGCCGCTGCCGGGTTACCTGGGCCATCTCAATGACAACTGTGTGACCATCGCGGAGGTCTTGCACAGCGCCGGTTACTTCACGGCCATGTCGGGCAAATGGCATGTGGGACAGGAATACGGGGTTGTCCCCTGGAACCGCGGCTTCGATCGCAGTCTCAATTCCCCGGTCGGGGGATTCTATTATCCCGCGGATAAAAACACCCGTTTGTTTTTAAACGGTCATGATGTTGGCCGGGGCGGGCACGAAGGCGTGCCTGCGGACTGGTACTCCACCGACCTGTGGACGGAATATGGCCTGAAATTTATTCACGAGGCGCAGGATGCCAAAAAGCCGTTTTTTCTCTACCTCGCCTACAACGCGCCTCACTTTCCGCTGGAGGCGCCGGCTGAAGACATCGCCAAATTTCGAGGCAAATACCTGGCCGGCTGGGACCAGCTGCGCAATGAACGCTACGCCCGGCAAATCAAGCTGGGTGTGATTGACCCGGCCTGGCCGCTTTCCCCGCGACCGCCAGAGGTCAAACCGTGGGACAGCCTGGCGCCGGAGCAAAAAGACCGGTTTGACCATATCATGGCGATTTACGCCGCCTGCGTGTATCACATGGACAAGGAGGTTGGCGTGCTGGTGGCTGGCCTGGCCAAGCGTGGGTTGCTCGACAACACGCTAATCCTGTTCATGAGCGATAATGGCGGAAACTATGAGAGCGGCCCCAACGGCAGGCTGGAGGGCGCTTCACCAGGCGGACCGGATTCCACCGTTTTTTGCGGCCAGTCGTGGGCCACGCTGGAAAACACCCCCTTTCGCCGCTACAAACATTTTGAGCACGAGGGCGGCATCTCCAGCCCCTTGATCGCCCATTGGCCCGCAGGCATCCCGGCGAAAAATGAATTGCGCGACGAGCAGACTCATATCATTGACATCATGGCCACCTGCGTGGCGGTCAGCGGCGCTCAATATCCCACCCAATTTCACGGCCATGATATTCACCCCGCCGACGGCCGCAGCCTGTTGCCGGCGTTTGCCAACCAGCCCATTCAGCGCGACGCGATTTATTGGGAGCATGAGGGTAACGCCGCCGTCTTGCAGGGCGACTGGAAACTCGTGCGCTTTCGCTGGAACGGCGTCTGGGAACTTTACAACCTCAAGGCCGACCGGACCGAACAGCACGACTTGTCCACCGCGCAGCCGGACAAGGTGAAGCAATTGAGCGCCATGTGGAACGATTGGGCGAAAAAGGACAATGTGCTCCCCGAACCGCACCTCAAATTCCCCATGTTTACGCCTAATGACGGCTATGGCGGCTCCCCGCCATTGCGCGGCCCCGCTGTGGACGCTGCAGACTCGGCGAACCCGGAAGAATAATTAGGGATATTGTGTCGCTTTAAATAAAACTCGATCAAAACCCTCCGCTAAAGCATTTGCATCACCTGTTTCGTCTGATTGCTTGTCTCGCCGGTTTTCGGATACTCATCAGCACACCGGAAGTAATGCGTGCGGATGCCGCAATAAAACTGACTTCCGAAATCCCGCCCCCCTGTACGTTTGGAAATTGAAGCGGGGCTCAAATCGCATGACCATTCTCTTTTTATTAAGAACGGTTGGATCAGCGATCCATGCATCACACTTGGCCCGGATGGTCTTTATTATCTCACCGGCACAGCTCCACAACCAGGCGACCCGCGCGAGCAGAGTGATCCATTCAACGTGAAGCGCTGGATTCGGCGCGAGGCTTGGAAATTCCCCCAGGTAGTTTCCGTCAGCACCGCGGCACTGGCCGACGCGGGAACGAGCGCCCACTGAAGACGCTGCTCAGCGCAGAGCCCACCCGCAACCCCAAATTTTCTCCCGGTGAATTCGTTCTGCTATCAGCCCCCAGGCAAGTTATCGGGATACAATCCGGCAGCAACAAATTCGCGCCAAAAACACCTTGCTGAAAAACCCCTCACTATGCAGCCGAATCCAAACTAAAGCCTGACCCGAATGGCGCTTAGATAAGCCCCTTCAAGCCTGACCCCTGTTTTGACCCCTGTTTTCGTTCGAATTCGCAGACGATTCCATTCTACTTCAACCGCGTTCTGGCTTGCGAAGTTGCCGCGGGCGGCAGACCCGCGCTCCGCAAATTAAGCCGCCGCCGCCCTGATTCCCGGTTTGACCAACGTGGCGCAGCAACCTAAACTGCGGGCTCGTTTTTGGAACAATCTGTAATCTATTGAATCTATCTATATGAAAATCATCGTTTGCGACCCCATCTCACCCAAGGGTATTGCGCTGCTGCAACAGCGCCCCGAATTCAACGTCGTGGTGCTGCCGAAACGCTTGCCCGAGGCGGAACTGCTGCCATTGGTGGCGGATGCCACCGCGCTGGTGGTGCGCTCCGAGACCAAGGTGACCCGGAAGGTCATCGAGGCAGCCAAACAGTTGCGCGTGGTGGGCCGCGCGGGGGTGGGCGTGGACAACGTGGACATCGAAGCCGCCACGCAACATGGCACGGTGGTGATGAATACGCCCGGCGGCAACACGGTGACCACCGCGGAATTGAGTTTCGCCATGCTGCTGGCGCTCGCGCGCAAAGTGCCGCAAGCCCACGCCACGATGGTGGCCGGCAAGTGGGATCGCAAACTGTTTCAGGGCGTGGAACTGCAAGGCAAGACGCTCGGCGTCCTCGGCATGGGCCGCATTGGCACGGAAGTGGCCAAACGCGCGATCGCCTTCGGCATGCGCGTGATTGCCTACGATCCTTATTTGACGGAAGAGCGCGCCCGGGCCGTCGGCGCCGAATTCGCGGCGGAAGTGGACCACGTTTATCGCGAGGCGGATTTCATCACGGTCCACATGCCGGTGACCAAGGAAACGAAGGAAATGTTGAACGCCGCCGCCTTTGCCAAGATGAAGCCTGGCGTGAAAATCGTGAACTGTGCGCGCGGGGAGATCATCGCGGAGGCGGATTTGCTCGCGGCGCTGGAATCGAACAAGGTGGCGGGTGCGGCGCTGGACGTTTTTGCCGTGGAACCGCTGCCGGCCGACCATCCTTATCGCAAGCAGCCGAACCTCATTTTGACACCGCACCTCGGGGCGAGCACGGAGGAGGCGCAGGAAAAATGCGGACTCGAGGTGGCCGAGGTCATCGCCGGCTATCTGCTCACCGGCGAGGTCCGCAACGCGGTGAACCTGCCGTATCTCGACGCCAAGACCTACGAACAGGTCAAGCCGTATCTCCCGCTGGGCGAAGCGCTGGGCAAGCTGCTGGCGCAGCTCACGCCGGCCACGGCCGACCGCCTGCATATCACCTACGGCGGCAACGCGCGGCTGCTGCCGAACATCGATCCGGTCACCCGGGCGATTCTCCGCGGCATCCTCTCCACGAGCAATCTGAAGGACATCAACAACGTCAACGTCCGCAGCGTGGCGCAGAGCATTGGCATTACGGTGGAGGAAAAGAAATCGGACGAGCCGGTGACGTTCAACGAGTGGGTTCACGTCCAGGTCTTTGGCAATGGCCGGAAATTGATTTCAGCCGGCGGCACTTTTTTTGGGTCGCCGAACAACCCGCGCATTGTGCGGCTATACAGCCAGTCGGTGGAGATTCCGATCACCGGCACGCTGCTGCTATTGAACAACGCGGACAAGCCCGGCATCGTGGGCCACCTCGGCTCGCTGCTGGGCAAGCACCAGGTGAACATTGCCAGCATGAGTCTGGGCCGCGACACCGCCGGCGGCCAGGCGCTGACTGTTTTGAGCCTGGACAGCGTTCCGCCGCAAGCCGTGCTCGATGAACTGAAAAAAGACCATGACATCACCAATGTAAAAGTGGTATGCTTATGATTCTGTTTTTGAACCAATGTTATTGTTGCCAGTCCAATTGACCACATGAAATTCACCGTGTTACTGTCCGCCGCGCTCCTGGCCGGCACTTTTTCGACGCAGGCCACCACGCAAAGCGCGACGGCAGGCACCAACGCCAATCCCGAAGCGGCGATGACCGCCTTGTTCGGCAATCCCGCAGTGGTCAAAGCCAAGGGCTTTGAAATCAAGCGCGCCGACCTGGACCAAGTGGTGTCCGCCGCCAAGGCTAACCTCGCCGCGGCCAATAACCAGGCGCCGCCCGACTTGGAAATTTCGGTGCTGGACCAATTGATCACTATTCAATTGCTGTTGCAGACGGCCAATGCCGAAGACCAGGCCGCTGGTCAGATTGATGCCGACCAGCAATTCACCAACTTGCTCTCCCAATTTAAATCGCCCGAGGATTTCGCGCGCCTGCTTAAGGCGAGGGGACTCTCGGTGGAGGACTTGCGCGCCAAGGCCAAACAGGAGGCGGTGGCCAAGGCGGCCCTCAAGCGCGCGCTGGGAATCAATCCCACGGACGAGGACGCGATGGACTATTACAAAAAGCATGCGGCGACGTTTGAACAGCCCGAAATGGTTCATGCCCGGCATATTTTGCTGACGACGGTGGATTTGTCCACGCGTCCGCCGACGCCGCTGACCACCAATACCATCAACGCCAAGCGCAAGCAGATTGAAGATCTGCGCAAACGGCTCCTGGCAGGCGAGGATTTTGCCACGCTGGCCAAACAATATTCCGAAGACGGATCGAAGGAAAATGGCGGCGAACTGCCCGAGTTCGCGCGCGGCCAGATGGTGCCGGAATTTGAATCCGCCGCCTTCTCCCTGCCGACCAACCAGGTGAGCGACGTCGTCACCTCGCAATACGGTTTTCACCTCATCAAAGTGCTGGAAAAAATACCCGCCCGGAAAATCGAGTTCGCCAAGGCGGAACACGACATCAAGGAGGCTCTGGCGCAACAGAAGATTCGCAAGCTCGCGCCGGATTACGTCAAGAAACTCCGCGCCGAGCAGCAGGTGGAGATTCAAGATGCCGATTTGAAGAGCCAGGATGACCAGATCATGGCGAACCAGGCGGCCGCCGCCGCCGCCGCGGAGAAGACGCCCGGAACCAACAATTAAGCCGCCTTACCAACCACCGTCCTCAGTTGCGGAACACGGCTCCGTGAGCTGCGGCAGCTTCCCAACTCCGCGGCGCTTCGGTTTTATTTCAACCGCGTTCTGAATGGCAGGGTTGCCGCGGGTCACCGAACCACGGTTCAATTTCAAAATCGAACATAACCGGCTTGCTAAAACCGCGGCCGGAGGCCAACATGGGGCACATTATGAAAATCAAGGTTGTCTTCGTCATTTTGGCCGTGGCCTGTCTCGGGCTTGTCGTTGCACTGTTCGCAACCAAGAAACAGGCGGACGACCAGCGGGCCACTGATATCACCTCCATCAATGATTTTTCCAATCAGGTGGTGGAGGCGAACGAGCATTTGAAGGAAATCGGTCAGGTCAACCTGACCCTCTCGAACGACCTGGCCTCCAGCCAGCAGCAGCTTGAAGTGAGCGCGGAACAACTGACGCAATTGTCCAACAGCCTGACCGCCGCCAGCGCCACGCTGGCCGAAACCAAGGCCTCGCTGGCCGAAACCAGAACTTCGCTCGCCGCCACGCAGGAGCTGGTCACCAACCTGAACAACCGCATCACCGATCTGGAGGCCCAGAACAAGGTGCTCGATCAACAGGCGGAATCCCTGAGCAACACGCTGTCGCATTTGACGGCGCAGATTGAGGATACCAAGAACCAGCTGGCCATCGCGGAAACTAATTCGGCCTTCCTCCAAGGCGAATTGCAGAAGCAGCTCGCCCAGAAGGCCGAGCTGGAACATAAGTTCAATGACGTCGATGAACTCCGCTTCCAAGTCAAAAAGTTAAAGGATGAAATGTTCGTCGCCCGCCGCCTGCAGTTGATGAAAAGCGACCTCGGCCTCAAAAAGGGGGGTGAACTGCTCATGATGCATGGTGCGCCGCTGTCCGCTCCGCCCCCCCGCAAGCTGGCGGGCACCAACTACGATCTCAACGTGGAGATTGGTTCCGATGGCTCAGTCAAGGTTATTCCGCCGCTGGCCGGCACCAACAATCCCACCCGCTGATTTGCCCCCCGAAGCCATGCCTACCTACGAGTACGTCTGCGAAAAATGCGGCCATGAGTTTGAGCTGGTTCAGACCATGTCCGCCGCCCCGCTAAAAATCTGTCCCGCAAAGTTCTGCGCCCGAAAGAAATGGGGCCGGGGAAAGGTGAAAAGAAACATCAGCGGCGGCGCGGGACTTCTGTTCAAAGGCACAGGCTTTTACATCACCGACAACCGCAGCGAGAATTACAAGGAATCCGCCAAAAAGGCCGTCAGCGATTCCCGGCCGGCGGAAAAAACCGATGCCAAGCCCGCGGCGAAAGCCGATGCCAAACCGGCCCCCAAGCCCGAAAAAAAGTAGCGCTGGCGACCGGCCTGCTTGCGAACCCTTCAGACCGGGGGCATTGAACCCGAAAACCGAAGCAGCCGTGCTGGAACCGAAGCCCAAAGACGTAGCGCAGGCTTTCCAGCCTGCGGGTTCACGGGACTTTCCAGTCCCGTGTTTCCATGGTTCGAAAACTGCCCCGATGGCTGTCGGGGCAGAAGCCGCGGACATTAATGTCTGCGCTATCGGACTGAGATTCCTCATTGGCCTTGTCCTGCTGCTGCTTTCGCTGACGCCGGCACGCGGGCAGTTCTCATTTTCCGATCAGAATTCCGTCAACAGCGTTTCCGGCCAGTTTCTTGTGACCTGTGTGGCGGACAACGCGACCCCTGCTAAAAACCCGGATCCCGCCAACACCAACGTGGTGCGGTTGAAAACGACCCTTTTGGCGGTGGCGGCCGAACGGTTCAAGCTTTCCCTCTGGCAGCAACTCGGGCTCAAGGCGGATGCGCCGTGGTCGGGAAAAATCCATCTCCGGCTCCATCCGGCGGCGTTTCCCGCTGAGACCGTGACCATCACATCGGCTCCTTTTCTCAACTGCTGGAACTACCGGGTGGACCTGCCGGACCGGCTGGCGAAGACGCGCTACGCCCGCGCGCTGGCCGGCGTGCTGCTCCTGGAATTCGCCAACCGCACCGCCCGGCCCGACGGCCGCTCCGCCGAAATCCCCGCGTGGCTCGTGGACGGTCTGGCGCAGCAGGTGCTTGCCGCCGATGGGGAGAAAGTGCTCCTGTCCGCCCCCGCGAAAAAAGACGAGGAACTGGCGGTGAGCCGGCTCAATCAGGCGGAGCGCGGTTTCGATCCGTTCGCCGACACGCGGCGAACTTTGCAGGCGGCGCCGGCGCTGACGTTCGAACAGTTGAGCTGGCCGACGGACGCCCAGATGGACGGCGAGGACGGCGGCATCTATTACGCCAGCGCCCAGTTGTTTCAAGCCGGGCTGCTGGGCTTGAAAAACGGCCCGGCGAAAATGCGCGCCCTGCTGGCTGGGCTGCCGGCCCACCTCAATTGGCAGGCGGCTTTCTTCGCTGCTTTTGGCGGCGATTTTCCGCATCCCTTGGACGTGGAGAAGTGGTGGGCCTTGCGCGTGGTCACTTTTGCCAACCGCTCCCCCGGCCCGCGCTGGACCACAGATGTCAGCCTCGTTCGGTTGCAGGAGTTGTTGAGTGTGCCGGTGGATTTCCGCGGCGTTTCCAACGCCCTGCCTGTGCATGCGGACGTTTCCCTCCAATCCGCCATGCGGAGTTTGGATCCGGAGCAGCGCGACCTGGTGTTGCGATCCAAGGTGCGCGACTTCGCGCTCGTTGAACTCCGGCTGGCGCCGCCGTATGGAGATTTGGCGGATCGCTACCGCCTCACGCTGGCTGCTTTTCTCGGCGAACTAGCTCAATCCAGGCAGGCCTCCGTGGCCAACAAGCATGGGGTCCTGAACCGCCAAGCCAGCATTGCCGATACTCTGAAAAAGTTGGATGCGCTGGACCTCCTGTGCCGCGCTGCGGAAGCCCGAATAGCGGCCGCCACGCCGGCGCGTCCCACCGGTTCTCCGTAGCGGGGCGGTTTTACAGAAACTTCGGGTTTCGAGCTTCGGTCTTATTTCCCCACCGCCTCGGCCTCGATTTCGAATAGCAAATCGTCACGGCAGACATCGCATTGCGCGAAGATGACCGGCAGATGGGACCGCCGGTTCGCGGCGAGCCATTCACTGAAAACCCCGGCTTCCGCCGAATGCCGAAAATACGCGGTGGCGCACGCAAGATCGTCGAGCGCAAAGCCGCGCGAGCGCAGGATGGCCTCCACCACGTCCATGGTCAGCTCAATTTGCCTGCGGACGTCGCCCGCCCACAAAGTTTGTCCAGCCGGGGCGATGCTCGCCGTGCCCGAAATGAACAGCCGCCGTCCACTGTTCGTGGAAGTTTCCAGAGCGCGGCTGAACGAACTCCCGTAAGCCGGGGCAGGACATTGCAGCGGCGAGGCGACTTCCTCGGCGTAGGAATCCTTTCCCAGCGGGCGGAAGGCCCACGCGGCCAGTGCCAGCGCCGCGCCGGCGGGGTTGCCCGCGCCCACTCCAGTGCTGGCTGGCAGCGAACCGGTGCGAAATTTCACGCCGGAATAAATCCTCGTCCGGGCGCGGTTAAAGTCGTTGTACCACGATAGGATATCTTCGAGAAAAAACCAGGTCCGCACCACGTCGGCCAGTTCGAAGCCGGCTGCGGCCAGAACGGTTTGCAGACGCTCCAGCGCGCGGGCGGTCTGCTCCGGGCGCGAAAGCGTTTTGTCTTCCGGCAGGATGCCGCCGATCACACATTGGCGCGCGCCGCCGTCCGTAAATACCGAACCGATGGGATGACCTTCAATGACCACGCGCTCAACCAGACCGGTGAAAGCGTGAACCTGCAGCCCGGCCACGGGCTGGCTGCCGCAGGCGCGGCCTGCCACCCAAGTGATGGGCCAATCCAACCGGCCAAAAATATTTCGCAGCGCGTCCACCAGCACCCCGCTGGCGCGGCAGTTGCCGAAGACCTGCAAGTGCAGGGGGGTGGCCGCGCGCGCGCGCAAGCGGGCGGCGAGGCGGAGACAAAGCTCCTGGATTTCCTCGCCCGGCCGCCCGGGCAAGGTGAAGGAAACCAAACTTCCCGACTTGGTGGCCGGCGCCGGGCTGGGCGCCGGGCCTCGATTTGCATTTGCAGTCAGTAGCGACATCACTCCATACGACGGGCGGGCGAGGGAAATAGTTACAAGTCAATCTTTTGCTGAAAACGCAGGAAAAACGGGCACCTAATCATATTTTGTCATCAGAATGACAAAATATGTGTGGTTTTTTTTGAAGCTTTTGCTAACCCCTGCCCGTCTGATGAAGCGATGAAACTGTGCGCCAGAAGTTTTGCCGCCGTGGCGCAGGCTGGCGGTCTGTTGTTTCGCAGGCTGGCAGCCCGCCGGCACTTGGTCAGGCGAGACGCGGCTGGTTGCCCGTCGGCGACACCGCAAGTTTCCCCTCTGCGCAGCCGCTTGGGGTGGATTAGTTTGGCGCTGTTTGTGCTTGCGGTCGGCAACCTGCTGGCCGCCACCCCATTTGAGAATCCCGGCTTGGTGACGCCGGCCAGTAAAATTGACGAACTCGTTTTCGCCCGGCTGCAAGCCTTGAATCTTGAGCCGGCCCAGCTTTGTTCCGATCCGGTGTTTGTCCGGCGCGTGTATCTGGACGTGACCGGCACCCTGCCCACGGCGGCCGAGGCGCGGCAGTTTATTCTGGACCGTAATCCAGCCAAGCGGCGCGAATTGATAGATCAATTGCTGGCACGGGACGAGTTTGCGGATCTTCTCGCCTTGAAATGGGGTGATTTGCTCCGGATCAAGGCTGAGTTTCCCATCAATCTCTGGCCAAACGCCGCGCAGGCGTACCATCATTGGATTCGCGACTCCATCCGCACCAACCGCCTTGCCGACCAGTTTACCCGTGAATTGCTCACCGCCAGCGGCAGCAATTTTGAAATGCCGCCGGTGAATTTTTATCGCGCCATGCAAACCCGCACCCCGGCTGGTATTGCGCAGATGGTCGCCCTGACATTTTTGGGCGAACGCGCGGAGCGCTGGCCGTCAAATGAGCTGGCCCGCTTCGCGGTTTTCTTTGCGAATGTGGAATACAAGCACACCGGTGAATGGAAGGAGGAAATCGTTTTTTTCAATCCCGCCTCGACCAATGCCGGCGCGCTAAATGGTTCGCCGCGCCACGCGGTTTTTCCCGATGGCAGGAAAGTGACGCTCTCGCCGGATCGGGATCCGCGCGTGGTCTTCGCCGACTGGCTGGTGAAGGATCCGCAGTTCGCCCGGAATATCGCGAATCGCGCGTGGTCGTGGCTGCTGGGCCGCGGCATCGTGCAGGAACCCGATGATTTTCGCGCGGACAATCCGCCGTCCAACCCAGAGTTGCTCGCCTATTTGGCAGGGCAATTCGTGGATTCCGGCTTCGATTTCAAACAGCTCTACCGGCTGATTCTCAATTCCAAGGTTTATCAGCTTGCCGCGCTGCCGAAAAGCAGCCAGCCGGAGGCGGCGGCGAACTTCGCCAGTTATCCGCTGCGCCGGCTGGATGCCGAGGTGCTGATTGACGCTTTGGACCAGATCACCGGCACGAACGAGCTCTATTCCAGCGCGATCCCCGAACCGTACACGTTTATTCCGGACAATCTGCGCTCCATTGCGCTGCCCGACGGCAGCATCACCAGTTCGTTTCTCGAAATGTTTGGCCGCCCGTCGCGCGATACCGGGCTGGAATCGGAGCGGAACAACCGCCTCACGGACGCGCAAAAGCTGTGGCTGCTCAACTCCAGCATGATGCAGCGCAAAATCGAATCGTCCCGGATGATTCAATACCAGTCCGCCTCGGATCGCCGGCCGGGTGACATCGTCGCCGGAATGTATCTGGGCATCCTCTCGCGCTTTCCGACCGCGTCGGAGAGCAGCACGGCGGAAGCCTATTTTCAGTCCGGCGCCGGCAAGCGCCAGGCCACCGTGGACCTGGCCTGGGCCTTGATGAACAGCACGGAATTCCTGTACCGACATTAACCCCCTCAAACCCATGAAAAAATTCAGCTTTGACTTCGAACATCAGCGCCCGCGCATTAGCCGGCGCGAAGCCATCCGCCGCGCGTTGTACACGGCGAGCGGACTGGTGCTGGCCAACCATATATCTTTCCGCGCGTTTGCCGCGGCGCCTGCGGCCCGTGCCAAAGCCGTCATTCAGATTTGGATGTGGGGCGGCCCGTCGCACACGGACATTTTCGATCCGAAACCGGATGCGGGATATGATTACTGCGGCCCGCTGAAAGCCCCGATTGAAACCAACGTATCCGGCATTCGCATCGGCGAACTGTTGCCGGTGCTGGCCAAGCAGACGGACAAATATTCGATCATCCGCAGCATGACCCACGGCAATTTCGGCCATGAGACCGCGTCTTACCTGGTGCAGACCGGACGGCAGCCGGGCGGACGGCAGGTGTTCCCGTGCGTCGGCGCGGTGGTGTCGCTGGCGAAGGGTTATGAGGCCGGCTACAAGGGGTTGATTCCGCCCTATGTGGTGCTCACGGAACCGCAGGGACGTTTTGACGAGGCCGGATTCATGGGCTCGCGCTATAAGCCGTTCGCCACGGGTGGCAACCCGGCGCAAACGCCGTTCGCCGTCGAGGGCGTGGTTTTGCCGGGCGTCACCGATCAACGCCAGAAAAGCCGCCGCGAATTGCTGCACCATCTCGATACTTTGGCGCAGGACCTGCCGGCGGACCCTCAAATCGCCGCCAACGCGAAAGCGGAAAACACCGCCTACGACATGATCCTGGGCGATGGTGCCAAAGTGTTTGATTTGTCGCAGGAAAAGGCGGAGCTGCGCGACCGCTATGGCCGCTCCAAGTTTGGCCAGTCTTGCCTGGTCGCGCGGCGGCTCGTGGAGCGCGGCATTCCGTACATCACCATCAACTACGCCGGCTGGGACACGCACAAGGAAAATTTTCAGGCCATGAAGCGGCAGCTGCCCGAAATGGATAAGGGCATGGGCACGCTGTTGCAGGATTTGTCCGAACGCGGGCTGCTCGACAGCACCATTGTCTGGTGGGGCGGCGAATTTGGGCGCACCCCGAAAGTGATGTGGGAAGCGCCGTGGAACGGCGGCCGCAATCACTGGGGCAAGGTGTTTTCCGCCGTGCTCGCCGGCGGCGGCTTCAAGGGCGGCCAGATCATTGGCGCGTCTGATGCCAAGGGCGAGGAGGTCAAGGACCGCCCGGTGTATCCGGTGGATCTCATTGGCAGCATTTACGCGCAGTTGGGAATTGATCCCATGACCAAACTTCCAAACCCGGAAGGTCTGCCGACGTTCGCCCTGCCGCAGCCGGCCGAGGGCATCAAATCAGCCGGGCTGCTCAAGGAGATTATGTCGGCGTGATCAAATGACGACTGACGAACGACGAATGGGACGAATACGACAAATGGGAAAGACGCGACGAATGGCCAATGGAAGATCGCCAGACCAAACCACCCTTTTTGCACTTAAGGCGGGTTGCGATCCCTATTGGGGCATTCGGCCTTGGGCATTCATTCGTCATTCGTCATTCATCATTCGTCATCTGCCGGCCATGGGTGCTTTCACTGCAATGTTCACGCTGCTTACACTCGCCTCCAGCGTCTTCGCCCAGCCAAGCCCGCACCTGGCCTACGTTTACCCGGCGGGCGGAAAAGCCGGCGCCACTTTTCAAGTCACCGTCGGCGGACAGTTCCTGATGTCGGTTTCCAACGCCTTGGTTAGCGGCCCGGGCATCGCCGCGACGGTGGTGGACCATTACCGCCCGATGAATCAGACGGAGTTCAACGGTCTCCGCGACCGATTGAAGGTGATGCAGGAAAAATTCCAAGCCGCGCGCAAGAACCGGTTCTCCGATACCGGCACCAATGTGTGGACCGCGGCGGATGGCCGGGAACGCGAGGACGTGCGCCTGAAGATACTGCGCAACCCGCCCAATCGCACCGCGAATCCGGCCATGATTGACACGGTCACGCTCCAGGTTTCGATTGCGGCCAGCGCCGAGCCGGGAGAGCGGGAAATTCGGCTGGTCACGCCGAACGCCTTGTCCAACCCGGTGCGCTTTTGCGTGGGCCTGCTGCCGGAGATCTCGCGGCCCGCCGCCAAGCCGGCCAATCCCGATTTCGACAAAATGCTGGAGCGCCTCGGCGGCTCGCCTGCACCCGTTGGCACGCCCAAACACGAGGCGCAGGTCACCCTGCCCGCCACCGTGAACGGCCAGATCATGCCCGGCGGCGTGGACCGCTATCATTTCTTTGCCACCCAAGGCCAGCAGTTGATCATTGCGGTCAGCGCGCGGTCACTGATGCCTTATCTGGCCGACGCGGTGCCGGGCTGGTTTGAGGCCACCTTGACGCTCATGGATTCCAAGGGCCGCGAAGTCGCCAGCGCCGAACGCTATCGCTTCAAGCCCGACCCGGTGCTGCATTTCGCGGTGCCGCAGGACGGCGAATACACCGTGGAAATTCACGACTCGATCTTTCGCGGGCGCGAAGATTTTGTTTATCGCCTCACGCTCGGCGAACTGCCGTTCGTCACCGGCATGTTCCCGCTAGGCGGCCGCGCCGGTGAAAAAACCACCATTGCGCTAACCGGCTGGAACCTGCCCGAGCAAAACCTCACGCTCGACAATACCGCCGCCGAACCAGGGTTGATCTCGGTGGCCGCAGCTCGTGAGAGTGCGGCGGTCTCCATGTCGGCTGGAAACTTTTTCAATGCCATTCCCTTTGCCGTGGACGATTTGCCGGAGTGCCTCGCCGACCGGTCCAATCACTCCGAGGAAACGGCCCAGTCCGTGACGCTGCCGGTCATCATCAATGGCCGCGTCGCCCGGCCCGGCGAAGCCGAGGTGTACAGATTTGAAGGCCACGCCGGGGAGAAAATTGTTGCCGAGGTGGTCGCGCGGCGCTTGGATTCACCGCTCGACTCGTTTTTGCGGCTCACCGATTCCACCGGCAAACAGCTTGCCTTTAATGACGATTTCGAGGACAAAGGCACCGGCCTGAACACCTTCCATGCCGACTCCTACCTCACCAACACGCTGCCGGCGGACGGAAACTACTTCATCCATCTCACCGACACGCAGGGCCAGGGCGGGCCGGAATTCGCCTATCGGCTGCGCCTCAGCCAACCGCGGCCGGACTTTGCTTTGCGCCTCGTGCCTTCCAGCCTCAGCCTGCGCACCGGCATGAGCCTGCCCGTGACCGTCTTTGCGCTCCGCCGGGACGGCTTCACCAACGCCATCAACCTGGAATTGCAGGACGCCCCGAAAGGATTCTCGCTCAGCGGCGCGCGCATTGGCGAGAACCAGGACAAGGCGCAGTTCACCTTGAAAGCCCCGGCCCAGCCCACCGAGGCCCCGGTGATCATTTCCCTCGCCGGCCACGCCATCATCGGCGATAAGCGGGTGACTCACGAAGCCGAACCGGCCGAGAATCTGATGCAGGCCTTCTTTTACTGGCATCTGGTGCCGTCAAAAGTTCTGGCCGTCGTTGTCAATGGCCCGGAGCGGCCCTTCATGCGCGACGCCTTCAAGATCCTCACCGCCACGCCCGTGAAATTCTCCCCGGGCGGCACCGCCCGCGTGCGGGTGAGCGCGCCCTCGGGAAATTTCGCCGACCGGTTCAAACTCGAGCTGGATAATCCACCCGATGGCATCCTGCTCACGAACGTTTCCCCCATCCCCGCCGGCTTCGAACTCGTGTTCAGCTGCGACGCCGACAAAATGAAAGGCGGCGCCGCCGGCAATCTGATTTGCGACGTCGTGCCCAAAAACCAGGGCCAGGCTAACCCGCTTAAGAAAGGCGCCAATCTCCCCCGTAAAGCTGTGGCTGTGGCCACTCTGCCCGCCGTGCCCTTCACGGTGTCGGCGGAATGACCCAACCATCCAAGTCATACTCTCCAACCGGCTGGCCTGGCCGGGCGGCTTGGCCAAACCAAGCATCGCGCCTCCGGTGCCTTTTTGCGGCCAGGAGTCTTTCGCTTTTTTATCCGTGTCATTCATGTCATCCGTGGTTAAGGATTTCGTGTGGTTCGAGTTGCGCCCTTGGCGTTCTTTATCGCAAAGAAAATGTTTTTGCGCCTTTCGCCCTTTTTTGCGGCAAATCAACAGCGGTTACCAACCAAAAAAACGCCCTGCGATCGCTCGCGGGGCGTTTGCTTTATTTAACCCGCTGGTTGAATCAAAAATTCATGAAGTTGCCGTCCGCTGGCGTATCACTGCGGCGCTTTGCCGCCGCGGCCCTTTGCGGGTGCGTTGGACCGTGGCCGTTGCCATGCCCGTTGCCGTTGATGACTGCGAGCCGCTTGGCTGCGGGCGTGGTCTGATGCAATCCTTTATGTTGCAGAAAATGAACCTGAACCGGCGGTTTTCCCTTTTTGCTTCTTCCACCCACGAGTTGGAGCAGCTCGGCCACCGACTGTTTCATGGCTTCGGCCTGGTAGTTCAGCTCCTCGGCGGCGGCGGCGCTTTCCTCGGCGCCAGCCGCGTTGCTCTGCGTCACCTTGTCCATCTGGCCAACGGCCACATTGATTTGCATGATCCCGTCGGTTTGTTCCCGCGAAGCGCTGGCGACTTCAGTCACTAGATCGTCCACCTGCCGCACTTTCGCGACGATCTCGTTCAACGCCTGCGCCACGTGGCTGCTGATTTCCACACCTTGTCCGGTCTTCGTTATGGCGCCCTCGATCTTGGCGGCGGTTTCCCTCGCTGCCTGGGCGCAGCGTTGGGCCAGGCGGCGCACTTCATCCGCCACCACTGCAAAGCCCAGGCCCGCCTCGCCGGCGCGGGCGGCTTCCACCGCGGCATTGAGCGCGAGGATGTTCGTTTGGAAGGCAATCTCATTAATCGTCTTGATGATCTTGGCAATGTCCCGGCTGGAAACTTTGATGGCTTCCATGGCCGCGCTCATCGTCTGCATGTCGGCGGCGCCTTTGTCGGCCGCTTCGCGCGCCTGCTTGGCGAAGTCGTGGGCCCGCCGGGTGTTGTCGGCATTGCGCTTGGTCATGGACGCCATTTCTTCCAGGGAGGCACTCGTTTCCTCCAGCGACGAAGCCTGTTCGCTGGCCCCTTCGGCCAGGGTCTGGCTGGACGACCTGATTTCGGCGGAGCTGCCATTCAATTGTTCAACTCCCTGATCGAGACGCGTGATCATTTTGGCAATGGGCACGGAAACCAGCCGTTTTACCGTGGCGTAGGCGACCAGCGAGAAGACCAGGACGATAGCCAGCGTGGTGATAATGGCTGCGCGGAGGTCGGTTTTTTGGATTTTTGTCACCGCTACATTCCAGTTTTGTTTTGATTTGACCAGTGTATCGGTGGAAAAGCGCAGGAGCGCGACTCCCCCGATGTCGCCCGGTCGGACACCGTCGTGACACTCAATGCATTTCGCGGTGACCACCATGGGCCGGTAAATCTCGAAGGCTTCGCCGGTGCTCCGGGAGAGTTTGGCCGGATCGCTCAGAACTTGGGCTTTAAGGTCGGCTGGCAGCGTCTTCCGGGACTTCAATATCTCGCGGCTGGTCGAATAGGCGGCCACCCCTTTTTGGTCGTAGATCGAGTATTCGAGCAGCCCGTCAATGTGGCTGCAATTCGCAATCACATCATCGAGCTTGGACATTTCACCGAGGGCAATGGCTTCTTGCACCACCGGATCTGTGGCTTGGTAAATGTTTTCCGCATGCATCTGCTCGCGTTGTTCCAGCAAGCCTAAATTCTCCTCGGAAAGAGCGTTTAATGCCTTGGCGCCCAGGACCTGCTGATAAATCTGGGCGCCGATGAAAGCCAGGAGGATCGCCCCGAGCAGGATCAGGATGAATTTAGTTTGGAACTTCATGTTTCTTATGGTTGGTTGGCAGCAGAAACGTGTCAGCGCATGATTCCAGCTTTGCTGAGAGTCCACCGTTTGCTTTGCCTTCTGCGATAATGTCATTCCCAGCCTACATATTCCGTTGGCCCGGATCGAAAAAAATTGAGCAACAAATTTTGTGGAAAGCGAACCATTTTTTGCCATCGCCCGGGAAAGACCAGGCGCGGAGCGCGGAAAGCGTTGCCCCGAATTATTTCGGGGCGCTCCAGGGACTGGAGCGCCGAGCATTGCCCGGCAGTTTGGGAAAATCTAGTTTCTCCGTGCCGAGCATTGCCTCCGTGCCATCCGTAGTTAAATTCAGTTTTAAGCTGCGGCCCGGCGGGCAGCTTGGCGTTCTGAATGTTCAAAGGCCTCGGAGAATTGATCAAGTTCCCGTTCGGTCAGGCCGAGGGCCCGCCCGGTTTCGCGCCAATGGGCGATGGCATGTTCCAGCTTTAGCAAGATCCCCCGGGCCCGCTCCACCGGTATCCGGAAATAGTTGATGACCGAAAGGAGTGCCTCGACGGTGGCCTCAGGGCCGGTTTCCTCGGAAATCCAGGTTTTCAGTTCCCGGACGCGATCAGGGAAAGGGTTGAGGTCAAACGCCGGAGCCAGCCGCCACTGCCCATGATGCACATGCAGAAAGCCGTGGTTGTGCAGGTGATCATCCACATTGGTGATTAAAACGAAAAAAGCCATGCGCCGCCAGAGCTCCTCGATGTCAGACTGAGGAGTTGACCCATTGGCCCGCAGGGCATCCACAATCTCCGTGTAGAAATGTTCCCGCGAGCCGGCGGGGTCCGCCCCCAGAAGCGTTGCGGCTGAAACATAAGGAATCCGCCCGCCAGCGACCGTCCGGTCAAAGCGCCGGATCAAAGCGACCGGCACGCCATCGCTTTCGACCAGCCGTGCTGCCGATACCTGTAACCCTGCTTCAGCGGCGAGTTTCATGGCCAGCACCTCGCCCTTGGTCACGCTTCGCTCGTCGTTTACGCTGGGAAATTTGCCGATGGCTAATCGTCCATTCTCATCGAGCACCGTACATTTTGGGCGCATACCGCCCAGCGAAGTGCCGCGTCCGCGCAGATAGGCCAGATCGGCGGCGCTCTCGGTTTCGGTTTCTACGGCCCGTGTCGCGGTGAGCAACTGGCTCAGTTCAATGAGCGGAGGAGCCGTGCGGCGACCAACTTCGGCTGCGCGGCAAAACGCCCCGTTTTCGTCTTGAAAACGCAGCGCGCCGACACGGCTCGTATCGTCCACCGCCAGCAGGAAATCCATTGACTGGAGCTGGACGGCCTCCGGTGCGTTGCCCGACCGGCGGGCTTCCTGGCGGCGCTTGGCATGGTCGCGCAAGATGACCCGCCTGGCCCACCCGTCAGGTTCCGTGTCGGCAATTGCCCCATGAAAAACCGAACCGTTCGGGACTTTGCGATGGTACTGCGGCCCCGCCACCAATGGCAGCCCCGGCTCAAGCGCGAATCGATCCGCTGCGCCCAGCCAGAATTCGTCGTAGGCAAATGCCGAGCGCTCTCTTGAGCCGACCCCGTCATAGTGCAAGGTCCCTGCAGACCTTGCCTCATCGCCCATAAAAACCTTGATTGTCCGTTTCATTAGGTGGCCGGGAGCTTTTTGATGCGCACCCGCTTAGGCAGCCGCTCTTCGTCCATAAGCAGCCCTTCCTCATCGCGTCGGGCGTCGGTCAGGTCGCCAAAAGCCTCACCAAAACCCAGAACGAACAGCGCCATGGCATAGGCCCCCATGGCCACCGCCGGATCGCCCTTCTCAATGCGTGCGTAGGTGCTGTTTGCCAACCCGGTCCGCTCCGCCATCATGCCCATCGTGAGCTGACGTTTGCGGCGGGCCACGGCGAGATCGTGACCAAATTTGGACAACGAACGTCGTAATCCCGCAGGCAGCACATCATGTATCGCAGAACGCATATAAACACCCATACATCGGTTATTGATGATTGTAAAGCATCATATATGGGTCTTACACCTGCAAACGGGAAAACGACCGCCACGACCCTACGACATTTTGCGAGCCGTTGCAGACCTTCTGTTTTTGCATCCATTCGATCTTGCCGGTGGCATTTTTGCTTTCCTCCCGGCGCCGTCGGCGCGCAATAATCGTAGCCTCCGGCCCAAAACTAATCTCAGTTCCGTAGGAGCGGCATCTTCCGCCCCCAATCGGCGTCAGCGCGGGTCGTCGCCGTGGGGGCCATGATCAAATGCCGCCGCGTATGGCGGGACGTTTAATCCCAAAGGGATTATATCATTCAGCCCAAGGTTGCCCGACTCCGGGAGGGCCTGCCTTGGCAACGAAGGGAATCAGGCCCTTCGTTATCTTCGTGAGCTTCTGTTCAAGTTCAAAAACTCGGGTGATCACGTTTTGCGGATGAGTGCCCGGCCAATTTAGTCGCAAGTTTATCCAGGCGGCGGCCTGCGTTTCTCCCTCTCCCCGGGGGAGTGGTGCCAAGCCGAGGTTCGGCTTGGGGAGGGCGGCCGTTATTCATGCTTATTTCCCCCTTACAGAAGCAAACGAAGGCAACAAAGAAAGCACATGGCACAATTGGTTTTTTCCTTTGTTCCCTTCGTTTCCTTCTGTTGAAATGCTTGCCGAACTGGCCGGCCGCACGTTCACCCATATCGCGCGGATTTGAAACCCGTTCACCGCGGGAAGGCCCTGTATTGGTACACGGAACAGGCGCCCCGCCAAGCCGGCCGGCGATGATGCGGAACCCTTTTTTGACTTTTTCCCTTACCTGAACACTCCTGGAAGTGGAAATCTATAGGCGTCCCTCCTCCCGTTTTCCACGCAAAATCTTTTCGCAGACGCTCATTTCTGTCATAAAGCTGGCATGGCAAACCTTGCCCATGGTATTTACGAAGCACTTCTGGACGAGGATCTGTCGGCGATCCTCGCGCAGCATCCCGAATTGCGGTCAGTTTTCGCCAAGATTGATCCGGAAGAAGAGCCGGCACGCTATGCTGCGTTTCTTGCCCGCATCATTGAAAAGACTCTTTCCCTGGAAAGCGACCCCGGCGCTCGCCTACGCCTGTGTAACGAGATCGTGGATCGGATTGCCGGCACCCCAAACGCAGAATTTCTGAGAAACCCACGGCTAGTGCCTGCGATGAAACCGCTCCTACTGGAAATCACTCCTCCGCACTATGCCGAGTCCGGGGTTCCCCGTCCTGAAACGCCGCTAACCAAGAGCACCCTGTTCACCGGTTCACCTAGTGATCCGCAGCTTGTGCACGAATTGCTCCAGGAAATGCAATCAACCGATTCGATGGATGTTTTGATTTCATTTATTAAGTGGTCCGGTCTGCGCTTGCTCATGCGCGGCTTTGAAGAGCTGAGCCAACGCGGCGGGAAGGTTCGCATCATCACCACGTCATACATGGGCGCATCGGATGCGGAGGCAGTTGAATGGCTCGCCCGCCTTCCAAATACCACAGTGCGGGTTTCCTATGATACCGAACGGACACGACTGCACGCGAAGGCATATTACTTCCATCGCTACACAGGGTTTTCCACCGCCTTTATTGGCTCGGCCAACATGTCCCAGGCAGCGATGACAAGCGGATTGGAATGGAACCTAAAGGTGACGGCGCAAGACCAATTGCACATCATAGCCAAGTTCGTAGCGGAATTCGAAACGTATTGGAACAGTCGGGAATTTTTGCCCTTCAATCCCGACGAACCTCAAGTCCTCCGAGAGGCTATCAATCACGCTCGGAGCCGAACCAGCAGCACGACTATCTTTTTTGATATACGCCCGCACGCATTTCAGGAACGCATTCTCGATGCCCTTGAATCTGAGCGGTTGGTACATGGCCATTGGCGCAACCTTGTTGTCGCCGCGACCGGCACTGGCAAGACTGTGGTGGCTGCTTTTGACTTCAAAAGGTTTTTTGAAAAATCTCGGCGGCAAGCCAAATTGCTATTTGTTGCCCACCGGCGCGAGATTCTGGAACAAGCAGTCGGAACCTTTCGTCAAGTTTTACGTATTCCTGCCTTTGGCGAACTGCTGGTCGGACCTCACTCGGCAGCGCGTTTGGATCATCTATTCTGTTCGGTGGATATGCTCCAATCCCGAAAACTTTGGGAGCAAGTGGGATTGGAGTTTTATGACTTCATCGTCGTGGACGAAGTTCATCACGGCCCGGCGGCCAGCTACCGGGCGATCTTCGACAAGTTTGAACCGCGCATTCTCTTGGGCCTGACTGCCACCCCGGAGCGCATGGGTGGAGAGAGTGTGGCCGCAGATTATGGAAACCGATTCGCAGCCGAAATTCGATTGCCCGAAGCGCTGGAGGAGAAGTTGCTTTGCCCCTTCCACTACTTCGCAGTGGCTGACCCTGTTTCCGTCGCCAGCGACAACTTCTGGAAAAATGGCCGTTATGACGTCCAGGCACTGGAGAAGGTTTATGTCGGTTCCAACCCTCTGGCACAACAGCGGGTCGCGACAGTGCTTGATGCTCTTAATCGATACGAGCCCGAAATGGCGCACGTACGCGGAATTGGCTTTTGCGTCAGCGTTTAACACGCCGAATTCATGGCGGCAGAATGCAAACTGCGCGGCATCAAGTCAGCCGTGTTGGTAGGCGAGACCGAGGACCAATCTCGCTCGCAACACATCGAGGATCTACGCACGGGGCGCCTTACGTTGTTATTTACTCGTGACGTGCTTAATGAAGGTCTCGATGTGCCCGAGGTAAACACGGTTCTTTTTCTCCGTCCTACCGAGAGCCTTACGATTTTTCTTCAACAATTAGGACGCGGCCTGCGTCACTCGCCGGGAAAAGATTGCCTGACTGTCTTGGATTTTGTTGGTCAAGTGCACCGTCGATACCGGATCGACCGAAAGCTCAAAGCCCTATTACCAAAGAGGCGATTTAACATCTTGCGTGAGGTTGAAATGGATTTTCCACACCTGCCAGTAGGATGCAGTATCCAACTTGACCGTGTGGCCCGCCAGCATGTACTCGAGAACATTCGCGAAAATCTGCGCAATCTGGCTGATCAAGTGCCAGATCGCTTGGAATCCTTTGAGCATGAAGCTGGACAACCGTTGACATTTGGCAATTTTGTCCGCTTTCACGATTACGAGCCAGAAACCTTGCTTTCACGCAACACGTGGACGCAATGGAAGGCGAGGGCACGCTTAGCCGCGCCGCCCATCGATCCAGATCTCAAGCGATTGCAGGACGCGCTCGTCAGCGCTTCGCAAACGAATGGTCCACAGGAAATTGCGCGGCTGCGAAAGGTCGTTACCCATTTGAAGGCTGCAAATGCAAGCGCGGCGCTTGCCGATGCAGGAGACTCAGCCCTCATCGTCCATTACCGTATCTGGGGTCAACCGGGACGCAAATTGGGAATGGAAAGCCTCGAGGAGTCTTTCCAGCGAGCAGCCAAGAATCCTTCAGTATTGAATGATCTTGAAGAAGTCTTGGCATGGTCTGACGAAGAGTCCCGGGTTGGATCCGCATCGTTGAATCTGCCTTTCGCGTGCCCGCTAGAACTTCACGCTACCTACGGTAGTGATGAGATTAAAGCTGCATTTGGTGGCGCGGCATTCGACTCTGCCGGGGTCGCCGGCGTTGGCTGGTTGCATTTCCCTGAAATCAAAGCCGTGGTCTCCTTGGTCACGTTCCAAAAAACCGAGAAGGAGTTTTCTCCCACGACGATGTATCAAGACTATCCCATCAGCCGCGAGATGTTGCATTGGGAATCTCAAGCCCAGACCAGCCGAGCCTGTGAATCTGGACAAAACATGATCCATCACGAAGCGCGCGGCTACACAATGCTGTTCTTTGCTCGCGCTCGAAAGAAAGTCAATGGCGTCACTGCTCCGTTCACATTCCTCGGACCCGCTAAACTTGTCAGCCATCAATCGGATCGCCCCATCCAAATGATCTGGCAGCTCACGCATCCAATGCCTCCCCAAATGTTTGCGGATAACCGGCGTGGTGGCTAGTCCAATTGGAAATGATTTTGCTATCTTCGTAAAAACCCATCGCACACCGCCGAGCGGGCCAGGCATATCATTAATGCGCGACACGCGCAGGAGCTTTGCGCGCGAAATACGCTGGCGGGAATACTGACCAACTGGCAAAAGCGGACGGCTTTGGTGGTGATTTATACAGCAGCAAACGAAGGCAACGAAGAGAATCAGGCCCTTCGTTCTCTTCGCGAGCTTCTGTTCAAGTTCAAAAACTTGGGTTCGTCACGTCTTGCGGATGATGGCCCGGCCAATTTAGTCGCAAGTTTATCCAGGCGGCGGCCTGCGTTTCTCCCTCTCCCCGGGGGAGAGGTGCCGAGCCGAGGTTCGGCCCCGGGGTGAGAATTCCCCCAAAGAGAAATTTCGCGCATTGAACCCATGAACCAGAGTCCATCCAGAGCCTCGGTATTCCCAGGACGCGGCACCCGTTTCTCCCTCTCCTCGGGGGAGTGGTGCCAAGCCGAGGTTCGGCCTTTCCCAATTTCTATTTTTGCTATTCCCCCCAGCGCCGTCGGCGCGCAATATTTGTAGCCTCCGGCCCAAAACTAATCTCAGCTCCGTAAGAGCGGCATCTTCCGTTCCCCAACCGGTATCCGACCCGCCTCTTCCGCCCCCAATCGGCGTCAGCGCGGGTCGTCGCCGTGGGGGCCGTGATCAATTGATGCCGCGCATGAGCCACGGTTACGACGCGATTGATTATGGCCTGCTAGGGTCGGCAGTGGAGAGCGCGTGCCCGAATTGCTCGTCACTCTCTCGCAGATGCTCCAGGTCTGCCTCCTTGCGGCCTGGCATTTTCCGCTTTTCCATCCGTGTCATCCGTGTCATCCGTGGTCAAATTCTTTGTGTGCTTTGCCCTGCAAGTCTAAAAAAAACGCCCCGCGATTGCTCGCGGGGCGTTTGTTATCTGCCACTCTACCTATTTCATTTCAGAAGCCGACGTTGGCGAGTTCCTCGCCGCTTTCGACGTTGACGATCTTAAACTGTTCGGCGTGCATGCCGGTGTCCGGCCGGAAGGACAGCTTGCCGAAGTAGCGTTTTTCCATCTCGATGAGATGCTTCTCGTCCTCGGTGCGCAGCCGGTCCAGCACGGTCGGATGCACCACGATGCGGAGCTGAAAGTCGTTCTCGTCGCGGGTGCGCTTCTTCAGGATTTCCTGCAGCTTGCGCTGGATTTCCACGCTCATGGTCACGGAACTCTTGACCTTGCCGCGGCCCTTGCAATACGGGCAGTCGTCATAGACGGCGGCGCGCACGCTTTCGCTGTGCCGCTGGCGGGTCATCTCCATCAGGCCCAGCTGCGAGATCGGCAGGATGTGGGTTTTGGACTTGTCGCGGCGCAGGCCGTCGCGCATCCGGTTGTGGACCTGCTGCCGGTCCCGCCCGGATTTCATGTCAATGAAGTCCAGCACGATGAGTCCGCCCATGTTGCGCAGGCGGAGCTGGCGGCAGATTTCCTCGGCCGCCTCCAGGTTCACCTTCAAGATGAGGGCTTCCTGGTCCTTGCCGCCCTTGTGCCGGCCCGTGTTCACGTCAATGGCCACCAGCGCCTCGGTTTCATCAATGACGATGTAGCCGCCGCTCTTGAGGTGGACCTGGCGCGTGAACGTGCTCTCAAGTTGTTTGCTCACGCCAAAGCGGTCGAACACCGGCTGGGCCTCGGAGTAGAGCTTGATCTTGTCCGCCGAGCGCTTTGAGATTTTCGAGATCATCTCGCGCATCCGGTCGTGGGCTTTCTGGTGGTCCACCACGATCCGCTCGACGTCCTCGGTGAGGAAGTCGCGCACGGTGCGTTCGATCAAGTCCGGCTCCTGGAACACGCAGGTGGCCATCGGCTGTTTCTTGATTTTCTCCTGCACCCCGTTCCATTCCTCCAGCAGCAACGCGAGATCGCGCACGAAATACCGCAACTGCTGGCCCTCGCCGGCGGTGCGCATGATCACGCCCATGCCGTCGGGAATGTGCAGTTCGCGCAGGATTTTTTTCAGGCGCTTGCGCTCCTCCAGGTTTTCAATTTTGCGGGAAATGCCGCTTTGATCCGAATTGGGCAGCAGCACCAGAAAACGACCCGGCAACACCAGATTGGTGGTGACGCGCGGGCCTTTGGTGCCGATCGGCCCTTTGGTGACTTGCACGATGATGTCGGCGCCGGGCGAGTACAGGCGCGGTATGTCCTTCTGCGTGATCTTGGGCCGCTGCGGCCGCCGCCCCTGGTTTTCGCGCTCGACGATTTCCACGCCGGAGTCGAACTGGTTGGGCACGATGTCCCAGTAATGCAGAAACGCGTTTTTCTCGAACCCGATGTCCACAAACGCGGCCTTGAGGCCGTCTTCGAGGTTGCGCACCTTCCCCTTGAAGATGCTGCCGACGAGCCGTTCCTCGGTCGTGCGCTCGATGTTGAATTCCTCCAGCTTGCCATCCTCGGTCACCGCCACGCGGGTTTCGAGGGTTTCGGCGTTGATGATGACTTCCTTGTGAAGCTTCTTTTCCGGGCGGATGAGCCGCTGCACCACCCGCTTGACGATGTTTGAGGCGGCGTGCTTAATGGTTTCAATCAGGCCTCTGGACGGCTCGGTGAGTTTCACCGGCTCGAACTTTTCCTCCGCCGCCGCGGCGGCGGGGGCGGCCTGCGGATGGGCGCTGTCGGGGCTGGGGGCGGCCGGCAGCGCGCCCTCGGGCGGCAGGCCGGCGGCAACATTTTCGGCGCGATCAATTTCGTGCCCGTGCCGTTTCTCAAACAGGTGATCCGAACCGCCCTGTTCGCTAACGACGTCAGCCCGGGCCTCGACCGCTTCGCGGTCGGGCTTTTGTTGAGCGGGGTTCAAGCCGCCTTTGGGCTTGAACCGCATTCCGCGGCGGCGCCGCGAGAAGTTATTATTGCTCATAGTCAATATCCTCTACGATTTTTGTATACGTTTTGCATCAGGCCCAGCGCGATCAACGAGCACAACACTGAAGATCCGCCGTAACTTAACAGCGGCAGCGGGATGCCCGTCACCGGGACGATGCGAATGTTCATGCCGATATTGATGAAAACGTGGCTGAACAGGAGCGTCACCACGCCCACCGCCAACAGTTTTCCCAGGCGATCGCGCGCCTGGCCGGCGATTCTCAAGCCAGTGAAGAGAACCACCGCATACAGCGTCAGCACCACGACGGAGCCGACGAATCCTTCCTCCTCGGCAATGACGGAGAAAATGAAATCATTATGGGCCGCACCGGCGGGCAAAAAGCTCAGCCGGGTCTGCTGGCCCTGCCCCCACCCCTTGCCCCAGAAGCCGCCCGAGCCCACCGAAATCAGCGCCTGCCGCACTTGATACGATTTTTCCAGTTGCTCGTGGCGGGCGGCGGAACGTTCCGGGGCGGAAGCGTTGGCGGGCGCAAAATCGGCCCCGAAATAAACCAGCAGCCGCTGGCGCTGGTAATCCTGCATGGGTATCCGCCAGTGCGGCGGGGCAAACAAAACATCCCCCAGAAACAGCAGGGCCAGGACGCCGACGCCCCCGACCAGCCGCAGCAGGAATTTTCTGGGCGTGCCCGCGACCAGCATCATCACCAAGCCGGTGGGCAACAAAACCAGCGCCGAACCCAGGTCCGGCTCCTTCAAGATCAGAACGAAGGGCAGCATCAGCAAGCCGATCCCCTGCCAGAAGATTTCCGGCTGCTTCAATTCCTCCGGCGGACGGCTCAGGAAATTGGCGCCGGCGAGAATGAACGCCAGCTTGGCGAACTCGCTGGGTTGAAATTGGAAGAAGGGCAGGTCAATCCAGCGGCGCGCGCCCCAGCCGTGGGTCTGGCCGATAAACGGAATCAGCACCGCCACCAAACAGAGAATCATAGCCCAATAACCTACGAGCGACCACCGGGCCAGCACGTGGTAATCCACCAGACAGGCCGCCGCCGCCGCGCCCAGGCCCAGCGCGTACCAGATGACCTGGCGGAACCAAATCTGCGCGAACCAGGCCTTTTCTGCCTCGAACGGAGTCGCCATCGTGGCGCTGCACACAAAGGCCGCGCCGAGCAGCATCAAGCCTGCCAGCGCCAGCAATTGCAGCCGGTCCAGCTTTTCATACTTCTCGAACAGGTCTTCGGTGGTCATTTCATTTCATTTTCACCGCCGCCAGCATCCTGGGCGCGCCGGTCGTTTCTTGCTTCAAAATCGTCTCGTAAATGTCATGCGCGATCGGCGCGCAAACCAAGCCGCCGGAACCGTGCAGTTCCTTGGATTGCACCATCACCACCACGGCGTATTTCGGATGGTCAAACGGCGCGAACGACGCAAACCAGAAATTGTAGGCAATGAGCCGCCCGGCCCCGTCTTTCACCTGCGCCGTGCCGGTCTTGGCGCCAATGTGCAGCCCGTTCACCGCCGCCGCCGTGCCCGTCCCCTCGCTGCTCTCCACGTCCGCCAGCATCGCCTCGCGCAAAATCTCCAGGCTGCGCGCATGCACCATCAGCCGGTCGCGCACGCGGCCGGCCGGAAAATTCGTGGTCACTCCGCCCGCGGCCGGATCTTGCGGCTCGATGCGCTGGACCAGGCGCGGCCATAAAATCGTGCCGCCATTGGCAATCGCTGAAATCATCACCGCCATTTGAATCGGCGTGATGTCCACCGGACCCTGGCCGATGCATACATTTGCCGTCTCGCCGGGAGTCCAGCCGGAATGGATGTCCTTTTCCGTCGGAAAATTTCCGCGCGTTTCCTGGTTGCTAAACAGGCCCGCGCGTTCGCCAAGGTGAAACTCCCTGCCGATGCGGAGAATGTTTTCGATCCCGGCATGATTCAATCCGGTGTTGACGAAATAAGCATTGCTCGAATGAATGAACGCTTTTTTGAAATTGTAATCGCCCGGCGGCGCGGTGTCTTCGATCTTGCGCCGGCCGAGGTAAATGCAGCCATGCCCCGGCCGCAGCGGATCGGCTTCGACGTGGTAAACTTCGTTCACATTCAATCCGTTTTCCAGCGCGGCCAGCGCGACCACCGTCTTGAAAATCGACCCGGGCTGGTAATTCTCAAACGTCGCGCGATTTTTCTCCGCTTCGAGTTCCTGCAACTGCTGGTACTTCTCGCGCGAAATGCCTTGGGCAAAATCGTTCGGATCAAACGTCGGCGACGACGCCATCGCCAGCACGTCGCCATTGCGCACGTCCATCACCACCACCGCCGCGACCGCGGTCGGGCCCTGGCGTTGGCCCAGCGAGGCTTCGGCGGCGCTCTGGAGGTCCAAATCCAGCGTTGTCACCACGTTCTCGCCGGGCTGCGGTTCGCTGAATTCGCCGCCTTGTGCCTGGCGGTACCCCATGTTGTTCACCTGCACCGATTCCGTGCCGGCCCGGCCATGCAATTCGGCGTTGTATTTGCCTTCTATCCCTGTGACCCCGCGGTAGTCCGGCAGGCGGTAATTGAAAAACGACTCCTCCCCCGCCAGCGAGCTGTCGTCCTCCCGCAATTCGCCCAGGACATGCGCGGCGGTGGTGCCCAGCGGATAGCTGCGCATGGTTTGCAATTCTAAATCCGCCCCCAGGTTGGTGGCGTAATTTTCCTCAAACCGCGCCATCTGCTCTGGATTGAGATTCTCCAGCAGCGGGAACGGCATCGCCAGCTCCGTGGCGTAATGCCGGTTGAACTTCGCCGCGTCAAACACCAGCGGCTCGCCCAGGTTCCGGCTGATTTGGGCCACCACCCGGGTGGCCACCTGGTCGCGCGCCGCTTCATGCCAGCTTTCGACCTGCGCGCCCGTGAACGAGAATTCCTTCCGCTCCGCCTTGCTCAGCGAGCGGCCGAGCTTCTTTTCGCGCGCGGCGATGGCCGCCTTTTGCTGCGCGATTTCCTGCGCGGTCTGCTGCTTGATGGCAGCGGCGAACTGTTTCCGCAAATTCTCGGTGTCGAGAAAAAGGCTCAAATTGTAGCGCGGCCGGTTCTCCGCCAGCACCCGGCCGGCGCGGTCCAAAATCTTGCCCCGCGGCGCGGGAACCCGGATGGTGCGATAGGCCTGAGTGTCCAGGTGCGCCTGATATTCACGCGACGACACGACCTGCACCCACCACAGGCCCGCCAGCAAAAGCAACAATCCGCCCGCCAGCAGGATCGCCACCAGGCGCAGTTGCGGATCGTTCTTTTTCAGTTCGTCAATGACCAGCATGTTATTTCAAAATCCTCCGGTGCCGCGTTTCGCGGTCGGGGCGGAAACCCATCTCCGTGCGCCGCTGGTAGCCGAGCGCGCCGCCGCACCAATTGAACAGCCCAAACACCGCAGGCGTGGCCGCGGCGCCGCCCGCCGTCATGACCGCCCATTGCCAGAGCGTGCCCCAGCCCATGACCGGCTGCTGGCCCAGATTCAGCAGCAGCAGCAGTGTCAGCGCCGGCGTCGCCGCGCTGGCCGCCGTGCCGAGCACGAGCTGCGCAAACGGCAGCTCGCGCAGAATCAAGTCGCGCCGCAGATGTATCGCCAGCCCGACCGCGAACAACGGCAGGATGCTCACGCCCGGCGGGTTCGCCGACAGCGAGTCAAACCAGAGCCCCCCCAGCACGGCCAGCAGGCACAGCGTCATCAGGTCGGCGTTTAGGGCGGTATAAACCATCAGGGCCGGCAACAGGTCAATCTGCGCGCCGAGCCAGTGCCGCGGCGCTGACAGCGTCGCCTCGCCAAACGCCGCCAGATACGCAAAGCTCAAAATTAGTATGGGCTTGAAGAGGCTCATTTGAACAGCACCCAGACTTGTTCCAGCGCCCCCAGGCTGGCGTTGAGTTTGACGCTGGCCTCGGTGGCGCTGCCGTAGTCAATGGATTGCACGTCCGCGATTTTGCCGATGGGAATGCCCTTGGGAAAAATGCCGCCGAGTCCGCTGGTGATGACGTCCTGGCCGGGTTTCAAATTGGCGCTGCCGGCCAGGTAGCTCAACCGGACCAGCGACGACCCCAGCGGGCCGCCGGCGGACAGCACCCCCATGTCGTGCGTGGCATTTTCGACCAGCGCGGAAATCCGGCAGTTGGGGTCGCCAATGAGGACCACTTGCGAACTGACGGAGCCGACCGCTGACACGCGCCCGATCAGCCCCTCGGCCGTCAGCACGGGTTGGTTGATCTGGATGCCGTCGCGGCTGCCCAAGTCAATCTGAATGGTCCACCACCAGTTCGCCGGGTCGCGCAGCACCACGTTGGCCAGCTTCAATTTCCACGGCGCCTGCCGCTGCCAGCCCAGCAGCCCCCGCAGTTGGTCGTTTTCCCGGGCGATGGCGATGTTCTGGACTTGCTGTTCCTTGAGCTGCTGGTTTTCCCGGCGGAGGGCGTCAATTTGCAGCAGCAGTTCGCGGCGCGGCAGCACGCTGTCGGCCAGGTCGGCTGGCAGTTGCCGCGCGGCGCCCGCCAGGCCAAACAAGGGTAGAAACCAGCTGCCCACCGCCAGTTTCAGGCGCTCAGTCGCGCGCGTGGGCAGACTCAAAAGCAGCACTGCCACGAACACCACCGCGCCGAGCGCAAGATAATTTTTTTGTTTGAACATCCGCAGCGTCCCGGCGGCTGGCCGGCGTGCGGTGAACTTCCCGGAAGAATCAGTATTTGGCGTTGGTCGCCACGCGTTTCAGGAATTCGATTTCCTGCAACACGCGGCCGGTGCCTTCGGCGACGGCGCTCATCGGGTCGTCGGCGAGATGCACTGGCAGGCCGGTTTCGCCGGCCACCAGCCGGTCAATGCCGCGGATCAACGAGCCGCCGCCAGCCATCACCAGGCCCCGATCCACGAGATCGGCGGCGAGTTCCGGGGGGCAGCGTTCGAGGGTGATGCGGATTGATTCGAGTATGCTCGAAAGCGGTTCTTGCAAGGCTTCCCGGATTTCCTCGGAACGGATGGTCAGCGTCTTGGGCAGCCCCGAACCGAGGTCGCGGCCTTTGACGTCCATGGTTAATTCCTGTTCCAGCGGAAAGGCGGAGCCGATGCGAATCTTGACTTCTTCAGCGGTGCGTTCACCTATCATCATGTTGTAGGCACGCTTCATGTGCGCGACGATCGTGCTGTCCAGTTCGTCTCCGCCCACCCGCAGGCTGCGGCTGAAGACGATGCCGGCGAGGGAGATGATTGCGATTTCGCAAGTCCCGCCGCCGATGTCCACGATCATGTTGCCCGCCGGTTCATGCACCGGCAGGCCCACCCCAATGGCCGAAGCCATCGGCTGCTCGATCAAATACACCTCGCGCGCGCCGGCGTGGGTGGCGGAATCTTTCACCGCCCGTTTCTCCACTTCGGTAATCCCCGAAGGCACCGCCACCACGACGCGTGGGGCGATCAATTTGCGGTGGTGGACCTTCTGGATGAAGTGGCGCAGCATCGCCTCGGTGATTTCGAAGTCGGCGATCACGCCGTCTTTCATCGGGCGGATCGCCACGATGTTGCCGGGCGTGCGGCCCAGCATGCGTTTTGCTTCGTCACCGACGGCCAGCACGTTGGTCGTGCCGGCCTGGATGGCCACAACCGAAGGCTCGCGCAGGACGATTCCACGGTCCCGCACATAGACGAGGGAATTTGCGGTTCCCAGGTCTATCCCAATATCATTGGAGAACAGGCTTTTGAATTGCTCAAGCATGAATGTGCCTAATCGCCCACAGTTAAGACTGCGCCGCCCCAAACGTCAAGCCGCGAATGCAACCAAAAAAGCGGCGGGTGTGAGACAGAAATCTTCGATTGGCGGTTTCTGCCTGTTTTTCCGGGAATTGGCACCTGGACGACGAGGCGCTTTGGTTGCTTGGCCGCACCCCGTCGTGCCTTCAGGACGAATTCACTTTTGCCGCGTTACCAGACACTGGCGTGTCTGGCTTAATATCCGGAGCCCTTCCAGGGCCAAGCAATGCCCGCGAAGAATTTTGTCGCACACCCAAAGCGGCAGGGGCGCGTATTTTGGAACGAGCCCGATCCCCTGCCTCCAAATCAATAACAAGTTAGACTGAATCAGCCGTCAGTTGCATTTCGGTCTTTTCCAGCAAAATCGAATCTGTTCCACCCGTATTCTCTGCCTTGACAAATACGGCAAGCACTCCCAATGACGGGCTGCTTGCACCAAAGTAATCCTTGAGCGTCTGTGGATTGGTGACAACTTCCACTGAAACTTGTACCCCATCCCGCTGCCGTGAACGACACGTCCACCGCTGCTACCGAGGACGTACGGGGCCAAAGGCTGTGGCGCGGCACAAACATAAACCAAGGACGAGGCCATGAGTAGGGCAAAAAAATTGACAAGATTGGCGAAGAGGAGAATTTCGTTTCCGTGCCGCTGCGTCGGAATGATAATGATTTTTGCCTGTGGTTTGCATGGTGGCCGTTGGTTGACAAATTGTCGGATTTGATATGCCGATGCGCGCAATGCTCGTGGGATTCCTCCCCTGTTGATCAATTATTTCGGGCGAGTGCCATAGCGTTCCTCGCGCTCCCGGGTAAGACGCCGGGCCAGCGTCTGCAAGAAACACATCGCGACTGCCGGGCTGGATTCGAGCACGCGCGCCAAATTATCCCTTTGAATCACACACAATCTCGATTCCACGCGAGTCCTGGCGCTCAAGGTGCGGGTTTCACTCGAGAACACCGCAATTTCTCCGAAAGCGTCGCCTGGCCCGGCTTCTCCCCGTACGGTTACCCTCGGTTGCCCCGTGGCCAGAGTTTCCTCCACAAAAAACTCCACCCGGCCACTCAGGACGACGAACAATTCATCGCCGGGGTCGTTGCGGCGAAAGAGGATCGCGTCCGCGTCGCAGCGCACCACTCTGGCCACCCGGGTTAAAATCTCGATTTGTTCGGCTTTCAGCGAGGCGAACAAGGGACATTGGGCAAGCTGATGTTTTAAATCCTCGCTGCCATCGCGGGTGGGCGGCGCGGTGTCCGCTTTCGCAGCGGCCCCAACCTGAGGGGCTGCTCCGGTTCCCTGCTGGTCCAATAGAAGGCGGAATAAACCTGGTTGCCCAGCCAGTTCCGCATAGGTGCCCTGTTGCACAATGGCGCCGCGGTCAAAAACGAAAATCCGGTGGCTGTCTTTAATGGTGGAAAGCCGATGGGAGATCGACACCACGATTTTATCACTATACTTGGCCTTGATCAGTTCCACGATTAGCTTCTGGGACAATTCATCCAGGGCAGAAGTGGCCTCGTCCAGGAGCAAGAGCGTGGGGCGCTTGAGCAGGGTGCGGGCAATGGCGACTTTCTGCCTTTGCCCGCCGGATAAAAAGCGGCCATTTTCGCCCACCGGATATTCCAAACCGACCGTCAAAGCCTCTGGCAGCAGGCTGAGTTCAGCCAGACTATCCCGGATCATTTGATCAATCTTTTCGGGCGCGCGGAAAACACTGTCATCCACCCGCCCGAGCAACAGCAGTTCCCGCAGGCTCAGCCCCGCGATCCGGCCCGGCGTGAGATAATCTTCATAATCTCTGCCAGCGCGGCCGGCTTGCTCCCACACGGCGGCGCGGGCGGCCACCACGCTCGCCTGAAAATTGCTGGTTCCAACCAATTCCGCCGCCAATTTCGCATCCACATCCAAAACCGCCGTCAAAAGTGCGGAGCGCACCGTTGGCTTGGATATGCCCTCCGCCAGCGAGAGGGGTCGATTGCGTGAACTGTCCGCTTGGCCTTGTCCCGCAAGTTTGAGCAGATCGTCCAGCTGTTGCGTCCGCTGAGTCAAGGTGGCGGCCAAACGGCTATCGGCTCGGATGCGCTTTAACCCGGCCTGCAGCAGCGGCTCCAGCAGACTGGCCTGCTGCAAGCAGGCTGGGAGGAGGGCTTTTTCAAATTGATCCTCCCCCTCCGGCCCGGTTTTCGCCTGCAGCCCAAAGAGCAAATTGTCGCGCAGGGTGCCTTGGTTGAGGTACGTCTTCCGATCAAAGCGAATGACTCCCTGGGCCGCTTCCCCGCTGAGCTTTTCGTTTAATTTTTGTCTGACTTGGGCCAATTGGCGGATCAGGGTGCCAGCCTGCCACTGGGGAGGCACGGGCGCATCCAGCGCTTTGCGGAGGATGTCGGGCTCCAGCCCGACGGCCTGGACCGCCAGAATCATTTCCCGGTTCAAGTCATCCAAAGTTTTCACCTCAGGCAGCGGTTCGATGTCGATCTCGCCGTCTTGATCCTGCAGGGTGCGCCGGGAGGGCCGGCGCAAGTCCAGGAGCAGGTTGTCGCGCAACGTGCTGTTCAGCAGGATGGGGGTTTGCTGCACGACGCCGGCCTGGCGAGCCAGGATGCCCAGCGAAAGCTCATTCACTTTCATGTCGCGCAGCACCACCTCGCCGCCGGAGGCCTGATTGCCCTTGAACAGCAAACGAATGGCGGTTGATTTTCCGCAGCCGGCCGGGCCGACAAAGGCGACGTGTTCGCCTTCGCCAATTTGCAAGGTGATCTGGTTCAGAATGCGGTTGCCGGCGGCGGTCATCACGTCGGCGCGGTGGTAACCGATGCCGTTTCCCGGCCGGAGATTTGTGTCCGGCGGGTCGGCCTCGGGAAAAGCCACCGGTAGGTTCTCATACTCCTCCAGGCCGGCAATAATGATGCGGTTCATTCGCCAGTCCAGGATGACGGCGGCCAAATCCGAGACCGGTTTGGCGAACAAACCGGCCACCAGCATGAACTTCATAACGTCGCCCCAAGTAACCGGACCGAACAAGCTGGCCGATTTCAAAGTCAGGAGGCAGAGGCCGGCGCCAATCCAATATAGCGCGCTGTCCTGGATGGCGCCCACAATCGGGTCCGCGACATTGAACAGGCATTTAAGCCGCGAAACCTCCTCCATGGAATCGTGATAACCTTGCAAAGCCCGCTCCAGCAGCCGCAGACAATAACCGAAAGCATTATTGGGCCGGACCTCCTCAACGCTCCCCACGCACTCCTTGGCTTGCACCCGCACCTTGTCCCAATCCTTTCGGCTCGCCCGGTTCACCGCTTGGATCCGCCGGTCAAACAGAAGAAAGTAGCCGCTCAGAAAGCACAGCGGAATCAGACACACGGCAATGAACCAATTGGTGTGAATCATGAACGCGCCATAAACCAGAATGGAGCCGATCATGAGCGGCATTTTCAGCAGCAGGTCAAACCAGAAGGTCGTGGCCGTGCGCTGGTCCTCCAGCAGATGCGTATTGATCACCTCGGCATCATGGTTGCGGAAGAAGTCGGCCTCGAAGCGCATGAGGCGGTGGTACAGCTCCATGGTGGCGGCGTGAACCAACCGGTTGCGATTGCGATCCATGAGCCGGCCGCGGAAATAGTTGAACAGGGCAATGAGCACCTGCGAGCCGACCAGACACGAGACCGCCCAATTAATTTGGGACCACGTGACGGCTTGCCCCGGGGTCGCGAAGAGATTCGTCAAACGGCCCACCTGCTGCGGCAGCACCAACTGGAGCATCGTCACGGCCAAACCCATGGTCCATAACATCACCACCGCGCGGTGGGCGGAGGCCGCCTTTTTCCAGAATGCAATCAAACCCGTAAGCATGGGGAATCTTTAACTTCGACCGTCAGATTTTATCATGGTTGACACAATAAAGCGGAGTCAACCCAAATCCCTTGGGCAACTGGGTTTGACCGGCATAGTCGAACCGAAAAGTCCTGCCGCCAGCGGCGACGTACAGCGAAGCGAACGCTTCGCTGGCATACACTTCGTTCGGCGGCGTGACCGGTTCGATGCGAGCGGCACGATTGACATAGGCGCCGCATACTTCGCCACGTTGAGTGACGGGATCTGGAAACGTATAGACCGGGCCGGCATCCAGCGAGATGCGAATGCCGAGATTTGGCGGCAGGCCGCATTCATCCCAGCGGGCACCCGCCACCATGTCGCGCAATTGCCGCGCCACCGTCGCGGCTGATTCCAGGTCGGCCAGGACCAGGAACAGACCGTCTCCAGCGGTTCGGCGGGACAGTATGCGGGCGCCATGCCCTGCCAGCACGTCCGCGACTCGTTTCATGAAGTGGCGGGCGAAGTCCAAAAGTTCCGTGTCTGATAGTTTGCTGTACCCCTTCACATCACCGAAGATCATTGCGCGGATGGCATAGTCTTCTCCGTAAACAGATCCTTCTGCGGGACGGCCCTGCCTGATCGGACTGGCCCAGGCATCTTCCGGCATGGTTTCATACGGGCAGGCCACGTACTCAAAGGAAGAGAGGACGGCTGAGCCATGCAGCCGCGCGGCAAACGGCCGCGCTTCTTCCCCTGCCCAAACGTGCAGTTCCGCATCCAACCGCTGCGCGCGCAAAATCCCGGCGCCCAGGGCGCGCAGACGCGAAAACGTCCGGTTTACGCCTTCGTCCAAGCAACTCGGCTGGGTATCCTCGGTGACTGAACTCACTTTTGCCAGCAGGCGGTCAAACCGCGCCGCCCAGCCGGGGGCCGACTCGAATATCTGGCGGCAAACCCGGCGCGAGCAAGGCAGCACGACGTTGATTTCGCGTTCGGTTTCCAGCAGGGTTTCAATGAACAACAAATCTGCCGGAGACAAAGCCGTGGCATAGCCGCAAACGACACCGGCGGCCGCCAAACGCTGTTTGAGTTCAGCTTTTTGCCGTTGTTCCCACGCGTCCAGGGTCCCTTCAGAGGCCAGCCTTTTCAACGCCGAAGCGGCAAACACGGCGATCCCAATTGGCGGGAACAGTCGTTCCACAAAACCTGGAGCCAAACCCAGCGCCGCCGTCAGCAACCGGGCCTGATGCCGGGTAGAACACAATTCTCGCCAGTTGCCCTGAACCAGCCCGGCGGCGGCGCGATACGCAAGCTCCGCTGCCGCATTGTTCCCGCTGATCAATTCCGCCTCGGCGAGCGTGGCTGCCAGCCAATAATCCGGTTTTTCCCCGGCTATCTCCTGCTGGCGCGCCCGGTCAAGAGAGATTCGCTTCACCTGTTGGGCCAGCTTTTGGCCCTCCGTGATTTGGTTTCGCAACACTTGCAGGGCGGCTGCGTTGATGCCGCAATAGCAGGCGTCCCCCGCGGCGGTCTCCGGGTCTTGGAGCCTCATGGCGGCATCAGCCTTTTCATAGCCAGCCAGGTAACTTTGGAATGATTGTTCGAGGCATTGGGCGCGCTCCCCCGGCGTTCCCGCCTTGCCTGCCAAATCCTTGTAAACCCGGCCCAACAGCCCAAGCGTCTCCGGAGTGGTGCAGCCGCGCTCGCACAAATTGAGCAGGATGCCTTTGGAACGTTCGGAGGCGCCGCATTGTGCCAGCGACAAGGCCAGCAGTTGGGTCATCCGCAGGTGAAATTCGCCGCCTTCAGTTGCCCCCGATCCTGGCGCCAAGGCGCCGAGGCCGGCTGATAGCACATCGTAAGCCAAAATGGCCTCGCCTTGCTTCAGCATGCGCTCTCCCAGCCGCAGGTGGATGCCGGCCGGACAGCGAAACGGACTGGAGTTGCACCAGCTCCAAATGCCGCGAAGCTCGGCCAGCGGAATTGCGGCCGTGCTCTCCAACCGTTGGAGAAACGGCGCCCAATGCCGGGCCTCCTCGGACTGCTCTCCCTTCGGCGCCAGAATTTCAAAGCCCAGATCCAGCAGCCCTTGAATGGAGGTCCGGGCCGTCCGGCGATCCATTTCTTTTTCGTGCTCGGGTAATTGGTCGTAGCCGACGAGGCTTGGATGCTGCTTCAAACCGACGTTATGCGCTTTCCCCCAAGTCCACCCCTCCGCTGTCCGCTGCTGGACCCAGGCTTGATGGACCTTGACCGCCAAGGTTTCGATCAGCTTTTGGATATCCGGCCGGTTCAAGTCTGGCCCCAAGTCGGATGCGGTTGGGTGGGCGTTCATCGTTATTGGCGGATCAGCGCGCGTGCTTAGCAGTTTTGGGGTGTCTCCTGACCGTGGCTAGGGCATCTGAAAATCCTTTGAGCGACGATTTAGCCTCCATCGCGGTCAGGCCGGGAAAGATCTCCAGGAGGAGGGCTACCATGCCGCACACGTGGGGCGTGGCAAAACTGGTGCCGGTTTGCATGGCGTAGCCGCCGCCGGGCGCCAGCACTTTGACCTGCGTGCCACGGGCATCAAACTCGACCATGTTATGTGGGCGGTAATGGACGCGAAGTTTCTCGGTATATTCCTCCCGATCCACGCTGATCACGGAAGAGAACATGGCCGGGCAGCCCAAGTCGCCAAAGTTGCGCCGGGCGGCCACGATAATGTTTTTTTGCACATAAGCCCGCTCGCACAGTTCGAAGAGTTTTGGGATATAGGCCGGCTTGGAAGTCGTCAGGCTCATGTTCAGCAGGGGTATGTTCTGATCCAGCGCCCACTTGAGTCCCGCAATAAGCACATCGCCAGTGCAGGAATTGTATTCGTCCAGCACCTTTACGCTGACGATCCGCACGGATGGAGCAAGGTCGGCAATGATTCCCGCCACGGCCGTGCCATGCCCGTAACTGTCACGATTCCTGCGGGCCTCGACTTCGCGGATGACAATGTTGCCTTGTTTGCTTTTTGCCACCGAACAACCCCGGCTGATGCGTCCCGCCAACCGGGGATGGGAGGCGTCTATGCCGCTGTCTATGACCGCGACTTCTACGCCCCTGCCACGGGCGTGGGCGGCCAGCCATTTCAGGGTGACCCGGGGATTAAGCAGTGGGACTTTCATGGGAGGCTGGTCTTGCGGCCTGGTCCTAAACGGCATGCGCCAGCCCTTCGATGAACTGTTTCAACAGCGGCAGCCTTTCGGGATGTTCCTTCCTGACCTGTGCGACCAAGTTGAACATTTCCAGCAGTTGGTCGTCTTCCGGAGGCAGGGCCACCGGCGGATCACCCCAGGGATGTCTGCCGCCAGCCGAACCGTTCCGCAAAACTTGTTCCCGGCAGCGCTGGCGCACCACCACCGCGCCCAGGTCGGCAAAGAGTTTATAGGCCGCCATGTCTTCAGCGTTAAACTGGTCGGCGCCTTGTTTGTTAACGGCACTGATCGTGCCCACGCTTTCCCCAGCGACCTGCAAAGGCGCCACCAGCACATTTTGAAATTTCGCCCGCGCGGCCTGCTCCACCCCGGTGAAGAGCGGCCGGTCCGACTGCACCTCTCCGGTGGCGAAAGCCAGGCCGTGGCGCGAGCCTTTGAGCGGCACCTCCTGGCCCACGATCCCTGCGGCGCCGTCGCCGATGGCCGCCCGAAAAACCAGCTTCTGCCTTCGGGAATCAAGCAGGGTCAAGCCCGCGCCTCCGGCGCCGACCACTTGCATGGCGCACTTCAACAGCATCTGTAGCAGCGCGTCCTCCTCCAACTCAGGCGTCAGCGCGAGATACGTCGCGAGCGCTTCCCGGGCGCCGTCCGACGGTGGCCCGGAGGGTTTGGTCTTGGGGCCGGACTCGGCGGCCTGTTTGCGCAGCCGCGCGATTTGCGCGGCCAGCAGACCCAGCTGCCTTTCCACTCTCTTTAAGGACGGCGCGATATTCATAATTTGTTTTTTGCCGGCAACCCGTTGGCAGGATTACCATTAGACCATCGCCTGGAGCAGCTCCGTTTCAGCTTCTGCAATTACGCTGATAGCCTAATCGCCAATTGCTGTCAACCAGAAATCTCCAATCTGTGATTGACGGAAAAAGGCCTCGCGAGTAAGATGCGCGCATGAGTGAATCATCCAAGGCTAATTCGCTTCTCTTGGTTTGCCTTTCCGGGCCCGACGCAGGCAAACGCATGTCCGTGACTTCCACCACCATAGCGCTGGGACGTTCCACCGACTGCGAGATTGCCAGTGACGACGCGGGGGTTTCCGACCGGCATCTGACGCTGGGTCTCAAGGACGGGAGAATCGCCTTTGCGGCGGTTGCGGGCGGGGCGGCTTTTGTGGATGGACAGCGCATGGAAAAAGGGACGCTGGAACCGCACCAGCAGTTGCGGATTGGGCGGTCGCTCTGGCAATTGGAATCCGCCTCCAGGACGGCGAATTCCTCCTCCTCATTCCTGGGCAATATCGGCGGCAAAATCAGCGAGATCGCGGGAGTGGAAAAAATTGAAGGCTTTAACTTTTCCGAGATGTTTTCGCAGGTCTTCCGCAAGCGGACGGATGAGGAGATGGAAAGTTATTTCGCGGTGGGGACGCCGACCACCACGCCGACGCTGGCGGAGGTGGAAGTCAACTGGCCGCACCCGTGGCTCTTCGTCAAAATTTTTGTGCTCGCGGCGCTAACCTATGCCGGCCTGGTGTTCATGCTGCGGGAGTTCCAGAACCCATTGGTGCTGCCCGGGCTGATGGTGATCGGCTCGTTCGTGGTGCCGATTTCGCTGCTGGTATTTTTCTTCGAAGTGAATGCGGCGCGCAACGTGCCGTTGTATCAACTGTTGAAAATGCTTCTCCACGGAGGAGTTTTGTCCCTGATCGTGACGCTGGCATTATATGCGGTGACGAAAGTGGGCGAGCCGGTGACTTGGGGTGCCGCCGTGGGCATTGGGCTGGTCGAAGAGGCCGGCAAGGTGGCGGCGCTGCTGCTCATTGTGAACAAGTTGAAATACCGCTGGACGCTGAACGGGTTGCTCTTCGGAGCCGCCGTGGGCACGGGTTTCGCGGTCTTCGAGTCGGCGGGCTATGCTTTCAGACTGGGCATGGAAAATGGCATCTCCGAGATGCTGGACAACATCACGCTGCGGGGCATGTTGTGCCTTTGCGGCGGCCACGTGGTTTGGTGCTCGCTGACGGGCGCGGCCTTGTGGCGGGTGCGGGGGGACCGGAAGTTCGAATGGTCAATGCTGTATGATTCGCGCTTCCTGCGCGTGTTTGCGCTGGCGGTGGCCATGCACGCCACTTGGGACGCCCCGTTTGAGTGGCCTATGTACATGAAGTTCATTGCCGTGGGCTTCGTGGGATGGGTGGCCGTAATGAGTTTCATCCAATCCGGGTTGCGGCAAATCCTCGCGGCGCAGGCGGAGGCGGCAAAACCAGCAGCCGCCTGACGGCCAGCCGCTGCCGCGGCCCCGCGCGGGTCCCCGCCGTTTTCAATGGGATGGCATGCCGTGGGCGCAAGGTCAAAACCAGGAGTTGCCTTTTGCCAAAGCAGCAGGGCCACCACCAGGTCAATCGCCAGGCGGGCCTCGATGCGGACCGCATGGCCCAGTTGCCGGGTCTCGATTTTGCAGCCGCTCTTGGCGGTGCGATGAAACACTTCGATGCCCCAGCGTCGGGTGTGCCATTCCAGCTTCTCACAGGCCTGCGCGAAGCTCTCCACCGGCAGCGTCGTCAACAACCTCCATTCCACGGGCTGGACCCCGGCGGGAGTTCCCGTCTCTCGCGCCCAGACTGCCCACAAGCGCACATTGGGCAATTTGCCGCGGAGCTTGGGCGCCCACAGTTCCACCGCGCCGAAGCGCATTTCCAACTTTGCCGTCCGTGCGGGCCGACTGGCTCGCCGCGGCAGGCGCACCTCTTGGATGCCAGCCATTCACAGATCCGGCGCGACAAATCACCCCCGCTCTGATTGAGACCCTCAATCAGAGCCGGACTGAATTCCCGCCCGCGGATAATCACCCGCACACCAGGACTGCGGAAACCGACGGCGGCCGGCAAAAAAGTTATGGCACACGTTCAGATGTCAAGCAGGGATGCCCGCCGCTACAGCCCGCGATGGCGGCGAGCGTGCGCCGCACGCCCGGCGCTTGCAAAACGGCGGAGGAAGAAAAATCCGGCCCGAACCAAGGCAGCCGATAGACCAGCTGCACCGACAATTGTTTTAGGAGCCCGGCATTTGACTTGGTGGCCGAATCCGGCTTTGCCGGCGACATCAGCACCACCCTGGCCTGGCTCCGAATAGTTTCCGGCAGGGCCTCCAGCGTCAGTAAGATGTCGTTCACCACCCCCAGCCGGTTGGGCGCCGCAATGATCGGCGCCGACTCCAGTGCGCTCATCAAATCGCGCGAATTGAAACCGGCTCCCAACGGGCTCAGCAGGCCACCTGCGCCTTCCACCAGGAGCACCTCAAAATTCCGCCCCACCGCCCGGAGGTGCGCCAGCACGGGCGCAAGTGTCACTCGCCGCCGCTCCCGCCGGGCGGCCAGGAGCGGCGCAATGGCGGCGCGAAAATGCCAGGGATTGATCTGGTCCAACGGCAGCGCGCCGCCGTTCGCTGCCAGCAAGGCGCGCGCGTCACCGCGTCCGCCGGAACAAATCGGCTTGAGCGCGGCCACGCGCTGCCCGTGGGCGCGCAAACATTCCGCCAGCAGCGCGGTCAATACCGTCTTGCCGACGCCGGTGCCGGTGCCCGTGACAAACATCACAGTTTTCATCTCATCCTTATCCCCGCTTTGGGCGCATGAGCCAGCGATCCTACCTCGCCGGCACAGCGATCTGCTATCCTCCAACCTCTATCCTCTCTATTCCAGCTTCCATCGCCATCGGCGCATCATGGGCCAGAAAGCTCTCACACACACGCCAGAAATCCGCCGTGGTGGCCACGCGCCGGATGGCAAACAGGAATTCCGCGCCGATGCCTTCGCCGATGAAGTTCGTGAACTTCTTCATCCGCTGCACTTGCGCCGATTCCCGCACGCCGGGGGTGATCTCCCCGTCCCACAGCGCGCGGATATAATCCAGCACCTGGCGCCCCGTGGGCAGCGTGAATTTTTGACCGCTCAGGCCGGCGCGGATCTGATCGAACAGCCAGGGGTTGCGGATCGCGCCGCGGCCGATCATCAGGCCGCGCGCGCCGGTTTCCGCCAGCAGTTGCCCGGCCTGCGCGGCGCTGAAAACGTTGCCGTTGGCCAGCACCGGACAGCGCAGTTCCCGCGCCGCGCGCGCAATCAGATCGTAGCGCACGCCGGGTCGGTACATTTGCGCCACCGTCCGCGCGTGGACGGTGAGCAGGTCAATGGGATGCCGGGCGAACACGGGCAGCAGGACGTCGAACTCGTCCGGCGTGGCAAAACCGACGCGCGTCTTGACCGTGAAGGGAATCGCCACCGCCTCGCGCAATGCGCCGAGAATGGCGTCAATTTTTTGCGGCTCGCGCAGCAATCCGCCGCCGGCGCATTTGCGATAGACGACGGGCGCGGGACAGCCCAGGTTCAAGTCAATGGCGGCGACGGGATATTGTTGCAGCAGTTTGGCCGTGCGGACCAGGGCGGGAATGTCGTTGCCAATCAGTTGCGCCACCACGGGCCGGCCGGTCGGATTCTGGGTGATGGAGTCGAGGATCCATTTTTCCGGGCGCGAATCACCGTGCACGCGGAAGTATTCCGTCCAGTAAACTTCCGGGCCGCCGTACCGCGCGATGAGGCGCATGAAGGGCAGCGTGGTCACGTCCTGCATCGGCGCCAGCGCGAGCAGCGGCGCGGCGCCGCGGAGCAGGCTGGAAAAGGTTTCGGGCGGAGTCACACGGAAGCTAATTAAAGCCCAAGCACCTGCGAAATGCGAATAATTCCGGCGCCGCCGTGAGTTGTGGCGTGTGACAGAATTCTTCGCGGGCATCGCTTGGCCCTGAAATGGCACCGGCCATTGACCAGACACGCCAGTGTCTGGTAGCGCGGCAAGCTGAATCCGTCCTGAAGGGACGACGGTAGCGGGCCAAGAAACCAAAATGCCTTGTGTTCTGGATGCCATTTCGCGAAAAAACAGCCAAAAACCCACGATTGAAGAATTTTGTGTCACACCCTCGGCTGTGGCGTGCCTAAAAAAGCATTCCCATTTGCCGCCGGGGGATTTAGATTTGGCGGCATCAGCATGGCTGAAAGCAAATCCCGCAGCGCCTGGTTTTGGGTTCCGAGCCTGTATTTTTCGCAGGGCATTCCCTATGTCATTGTGATGACTATGTCGGTCGTGATGTACAAGCGGCTCGGCATTTCCAACACCGACATCGCGCTCTACACGAGCTGGCTCTATCTGCCCTGGGTGATCAAGCCGCTGTGGAGTCCGCTGGTGGACATCACGCGCACGAAACGCAGCTGGGTGGTGGCCATGCAGTTTCTCGTGGCTCTGGGACTGGCGCTGGTGGCGTTCTCGGTGCGCGGCGGCGATTTCTTCAGGTGGTCGCTATTCCTGTTCTGGATCATGGCGTTCGCCTCGGCCACGCATGACATCGCGGCCGACGGCTTCTACATGCTGAGCATGTCCAAACATGAGCAGGCGTGGTGGGTGGGGCTGCGCAGCACGTTTTATCGCACGGCCATGATCGTGGGCAGCGGCCTGCTCGTGGTGCTGGCCGGTGTGCTGGAGACCAGAAACGGATTACCGCCGGTGGAAATTCCCGTGACGGCGAAAGCGGGTCCGATTTCCCAGGCCGTCACCCGCCAGGATCCGGCGGAGGTGATTTTTGCGGAATCACCCGGCCAACCGCGGGTCTTGACGCAACCAGCCGCGCTCGAGATCTCCCTGGACCAAAGCAGCGCGACGGAGGCCGCGGCCATCATCGAGCAGGCGAAGTCCTGGAATGTGCGGCACGGATTTGCCCTGGATGACCAGCCGGCCGCCAAGCCGCCGGAACCGCGATACGATTCCTGGTACGCGCGCCGTGTTTCCGGCCCCTTGCGCCATTTTTTGACGTCGCATTTTCCGAAGCCGGCGCGAACGCAGGCCGCGGCCACCGCCGGAAATTGCGGCGTGGTTTTTCTCGCGCTGTCGCAATCGCCGCCGGCGGGCGGGGCCGTGACCGTCAATTTTGGGCGCCGTCTCAGCGGCCTCGAATATCTGGGCTTGGGCAAGAGCGACCAGGGCTTCCGGTTGATGGCCGGCGAGCGCCTCAGCTTCAACGCCACGAACTGGAACCAGCCAGCCATGGCGGTCATCCAGCTGGACACAAAATTGCAGACCGACAGGACAGTCGTGTTTCAGACCAGCTCCGGCAACATTCCCCTGGCGTGGAGCCTCACGCTGTTTCTGGTCGCCGGGCTGTTTCTGGCGTTCAGTTGCTGGCACAGCGTGATGCTCCCCCGGCCGCCGAACGACGGGCCGGTGGTCACGCACCACAGCCTGGCGGGCGAATTTTTCGCGACGCTTGGCTCGTTTTTTCAGAAGCCGGGAATATTTCTGGCCCTGGCGTTCATCCTGCTTTACCGCTTTGACGAAGCGCAGTTGAGCAAGGTGATTTCGCCGTTCCTGCTGGACAGCCGCTCCAGCGGCGGCCTGGGACTGGCCACCAGCCAGGTGGGTCTGGCCTACGGCACGTTCGGGGTGCTGGCGCTGACTTGCGGCGGTTTGCTCGGCGGCTTTCTAGCCGCCAGGCACGGCCTGAAAAGGATGCTGCCCATCATGGTCGCCTCGATGTACCTCCCCAAGCTCACGTTCTTGATCCTGGCGTGGACGCAGCCGGAGAATTTCCTCGTGACCTGCGGGGCGGTGGCCGTGGAGCAATTCGGGTATGGCTTCGGTTTCACCGCATTCATGCTCTACCTGCTTTATTTCGCGGACGGACCGCACAAGACGGCGCATTACGCCATCTGCACCGGATTCATGTCTTTGGGCATGATGATCCCCGGCTTATGGAGCGGCTGGCTGGCGGACCTGGTGGGTTACCGTCATTTTTTTGCGTGGGTGGTCTGCTCGACGCTGCCGGGCTTGGTGATCGCGCTGCAGTTGAGAATTGACCCGCAGTTCGGGAAACGGACGCAGGCACTCCAATAAACCAATTAAAATCCCCCTCCCGAAAGTGGTGCTCAAGCCACCGCAATCCAAACGCTGGCACGATCGCTGTGCGGCCTCGGGTTTCGCGAAGCACATGGAGTGCGGCGCGTTCACCGCCGCTTTGGGGCGGGCGATGCGGCCACGAACCAACGCCAACCTTAGTTGGGGAAAAGCGGTGCTGAAGCCACCGCAATCCAAACGCTGGCGCGACTGCTGTGCCGCCTCGAACCTCGCGTTGGCGTCTGGAATGCGGCGCGATCACCGCCGCTTTCGGACGCGCCAAACGCCAAGCCAGACGTGGGGGGCGGCATTCCTGCCACCTGGAAAAATCGTGGGTTGGTTCGGATCGCAGGGAAATTCCAGCGCGCTTCGATTTGCACACGGTTCTCCCCCGCCGGGCTGGGAAGCCCGGCTCCACGGCCGGCCCCGAATGCTTTCGGGGCAGGCAGGGATGTCCAATGCTACAACTTCTTGGGGGGAAAGTAAAACAGGCGGATTGTCTTTTGATCCGCGTGTACCCGGTATTGGTAAAGGCCGAACAGGCAGGAGATGCTTTTTTGCGCCGGCGCGGTGTCGCGCCGGTACAGATTCCACAATAGCGACTGGCTGCTGGCGCCCGTCTTGGCGTTGTGCTCCGCCCGCCAGAGCGACCAAAGCGGCGACCAGTTGCGCTCGAGGCCGGGATTGTCGGGTACGGCCGGTTCGAGCAGCGCGAGCACTTGCAGGCGTTCGTCGCCGTTGAATTCATGGTGCCAGGTGAAGAAAGGCCACATATCCAAGCGGACGCGCTCCCTGCCGGTTTCGGTGTTCCTGGAGGAGAGGCGCGAATACAGGAAGAACAGCACGCGCGCGCGGCGCTGGTCCAGCGGATCGGCGTGGGTGCGCGTGAAGATATACAGCGGCCAGAGATAAGAATCGTCTTCCTTGACTTGGTTGTGCGATTGGCTGAAGAGCGGCCAGACGCGCGAAGTGTGCTTGCCTTCGCCGCGGGTGAAAATAACGAACGGCCACGGCCCCTGCCATTCATGATATTTTTTGTCGCGGTCGTCAATCCAGGCAAACAAGGGCCAAAGCACGGACGTGGCATCGCGCTGCGGCGTGCGGCTGATGGCGAAGAGCGGAATCGAGGCGCGGAAAGTCTCGGAGTTGGTGGTGCCGAGGCCGTTCAGCTGCCGCAAATAAAGGGGCCAGAGATAAAATGAATGGTCGTGGCCGGCCACGACGCTGGTGTCGCCGAAGCCATTGGTTTGCGTGGTCACGTCCTTGTGCTCGCGGCCGGCGAACGGCCAGACCTGCCAGCCAGCCAGTCCGTCGCCGTGGTGGACATCCACAAACGGGAAGAAATAATTGTCGGTGACGAGATCGCGTTTGCGCGTTTCCACAAAACCCGGAAACAGGATGAAATAGAGTTCATCGCGAAAGAGCCGGTGTTTGAGCCGCCCGTAGAACGGCAGCAGGGCGGTGTAATTCAAATTGGTGTCGGCGGAACGCTGCTGGAAATAAAACGGGAAGAGCGTGAACTGTCGCACCGCCTGGTCATCCGGCTCCAATCCAGAGGAGGTGTTGAACAGCTCGCAGAATTGCCAGCGGCGCTCGTGACCGTAATGAATGCGCGTCCATAGCGGGTATAGGATCTCATCCGCCTGGTAATCAATCTCCGCTTTGCGGTCGCGGGAAAAAAACGGCGGAAACGCCAGGATATTTTCCGAGCCGGACTGCTGCGAATAAAACCAGGGCCCGGCTGCCTCCGTGCGATCACCGTCCTCAAGCGTCAGCTTGAAATCATCGAACAAGAAACCCGCAGGCACCTCCGCCGCCCGGGCCAGGGGGCTGAAAACGATAAATGCAGCTAACACGGCCGCGCCAATAAACCGCGTTAACGGAATATAAGGCAGAAAACTCGCTGCGGTCGTTAACGTTATTGTTTCAAGTTTCATCTCAATTTCGCTTAATGCGAATGTATTTTAACATTGATGTTGACTTTGGCTGTATTTTTTCTATTTTGTAATCAATTGAGGTTTTTCACCTCGGTTCCTCCTGGACCCGGTGCCGGCAAGTTGCCGGCATCGGGTTTTTTAATCAGCGGCCGCCATCGGGCCATCAAATTGAGCAGCGCCGGCAAAAAAATCAGCGCGGCGATCATGCAGGTGGCAATGCCGGTGGCCATGATAATGCCCAGACTGCGAATGCCGCGGTGTTGCGCCAGCATCAGACTGCCGAATCCGGCGATGGCCGTCAATCCCGACACTAGCAGAGCCTTGCCAGTGCTGCGCGACAGGATGCCCGGGGTGCCCTCTTCGGCGTAGCGGTTGAGGATTTGGATGCCATTGGTGACCCCGATGCCGATGACCAGCGGCAGGGTCATGATGTTTGCCAGATTGATGGGCACGCCTGCCCAACCCATCAATCCCGCGAGCCAGAGCGTGCCAATGGCGACGGGGACCAGCGCCAGAATCATCGCCCGGAAACTGCGGAAATGGATCAGCACCAGGAGCGCAATGGCGGCCAGGGAATACTTCGCGGCCTGCACATAGCTGTCTCTGAGCACGGTTTCATAGACGTAAAGCTGTACGGGCGTGCCGGTGACATTGGGATCCACGGTGCGCAATTCGCCCACAAATTTTTCCTGGGCCGCGCGCTGCCAGACATCCGCCTTGGGATACACTTGAATCAAAAACTTGCCGTGTTCGCCAATGAACCGGTGGCGCAGCGCCGGCGGCAAGTCAGCCACCGACGGCGGCGTGGCGGCATCCTGCTGCTGCAAAAGCTGAAAGGTGTCGTGGAGATCGGCCAGGAAGGCCTGCTGGAATTGCGCCAGTTTGGCGGCGCCGGCCGCCTGTCTGGCCGCGTCGCCGCTCAACATGTCGCGGCGCAAATCCGTGATGGACTCGGAGAGCGAAGTCAATTGCGCGGTCAGCGCGGGGTCATTGGTGCCGGTGGCCAGCGCCGCCAAGCCGGCATAACACGACGTGTAGAACAGCGTGGCGCTCAAATCCTGGAGGTTCACCGGCCGCAAATCCGGCGGCTTGAACTTGAAGCCGGCCACCTCCGCTTTTACTTCGCCAATCAATTTGCGCTGGCGAGCCTGGTCCGACCGCAGAAAATCCCGGTAAAACGGCGGCTCGGTGCCCGCCACCGTCGGCAGCCGCTCGATTTTTTCCTGCCAGGCCACGGCGTTGGTGAGCGAATCCGCCAGGACCGCGCCGTAAAGCAGCGATTTATCCGCCGAATCCAGCAGGGTCCGTTCGAACACGACCGACGACAGGCTGGGGCTTTGCATTTTGATGAGGTTGTAATCGAAATACACCTTGCGCGCGCCGAAACACGCCGCCAGGCAGAGGGCAGCCGTGATGCCTAGCATCATGGCCGGCCGTTCCAGCCAGATTTTCTCGAGCCGGGCGCGGCGGTCATCGTCGCGAATCTGGTGATCCAATATGTTTTGGCGGCCGAGCAGGAGGAGCACCGGCAGCATGGTCATCATCGGTACCAGGCAGACCAGCAGCCCGCCGCCGCAGATGATGCCCATTTCCTTGATGCCTTGAAAATTGGTGAAGTACATCGCCAGAAACGCGCCGGCGGTCGTCAGCGCGCCGGTGAAAATACCCTGACCGGTGTAAACCATGGCCTTCGTGATCGCTTCCTGGTCCGATTTGCCGTGGTGCAGCTCCTCTTCGTAACGCGTGATCAAATGCACGGCATAATCCATCGCCAAGCCGATGAGCATCGGCACGAAGGTGATGGTCAATATGTTCAGATGTCCCACCGTCAGCGTGGTCAAAGCCATGGTATAACCCACTCCGATCAACAGGCAGATGGTCGCCTTGATCGGCCGGCCGGTTTCGTGGTAGCCATAGATGAAGATCACCGCGCAGAGGAACAGCGACACGACGCTGGCCAGCGTGGCGTCTTTTTGGGATTGCGTCATCTCATCGTAATCCAGCACCGGCTCGCCGGTGATGCCTACGTTGACCCCCGGCACTTCCTCCCGCGTGGCCTTGACCAGTTCCCGCAGCCGGTCCACCGCGTCGCTGGTCATGTCGCCGCTGACGGTATGCTCATGAAAAACGTTCTCCAAGACGGCGTTTTTCAGGAGCGTCCAAAGGACTGGCGGCGTGTCATTGGTCGCCGGCGCGTGACAGGTCACCACAAACAGGCGGCCATGGTCAAAGGTCAGATAGCTGGACAGCAGCGCCTCCCGGCTGCTGTCGAGCAGCGTGGCGACGTTTGGCGAGGGCGGCACGCCCGGACGCCGCAAGGCGTTATCGGCCTGCGAAACGATGCGCCTCAGCGCCGGCAGCGATTTGACGAGCGACCGGTTATCCGCGTTTTCCTCCTGTTTGGCGGTGCGGAAGGCCTGGTTGATCTGCTCGAACAATGAAACCAAGTTGGTTGTCTGCGCGAACTTTTCGATGAAGGGCCGGGCGGACCGCAGCTGCTCGCGCATCTCCACGAGGTTGGTTTCCGTGGCGAATTGCAGCGCCTTGTTGCCCATCATGCCCAGGCTTTGCTGATAAAAAACGTCGCGGAACAGGTTCGTTTCGGCCTGCATTTTCGCGGCGATGCGCTCGACGAACTGCCGGTTCTTCTCCAGGTCCTCGCTCTGCACCACCACCACCAGGTCATCCGGCTCCGGAAACTCCTGCTGGAACGCCAGGTAATTCTGATGATACTTCTGGTTTGGCCCCACCAAATCGTCGCGGTTCATGTCCGCCTTCAAATACAGGACGGAGTACGCGACGCATGCGGCGAACAGCGCCACCTGCGGCCAGAAAAACCAGTGCGGATGACGGCACACGCCGGCGGCCAGCCGGGCGAGTTGCCGGCCCAGAAACGAATGTTCCGTCAAGGCTTTCACCTCTTGATCAGGATTCCTTTTGCACGAAAACCGCCGTGCCGTAGCAGAGGACTTCGGTGATGCCCGGCGCAATCTCGGTGGCGTCATAGCGCACCCCAATGACCGCGTTGGCGCCCAACTGGCCCGCATGGGTGAGCATGAGGTTGAACGTGTCCTCGCGCGCCCGTTCGCACAGATTGGTGTAGAGGGTGATGTTGCCGCCGAAGAGGCTCTGGAGGTTGGCGCCAATGTTGCCGATAACCGACCGCGAACGCACCATGATGCCGCGCACGACCCCGAAGGATTGGGTGATGTGATAACCCGGCAGCTCAAAAGCCGTGGTCGTCAAGGGATGTGTCTCACTCATAGCCTCTGATTGAACACGACCCCGCCCCCGGGCAAAAGCCAATTCTGCAAGCCCGAACCATCCGGTCGGAATTCAGCGCAAAGCCGCAGCGTGGCTGACGCCACAATCAAAGAGGCAAAGACGCAGACAAGGGGACGGAAAACGGAGAGCGGAGAAAGGAAAGCCTTGGGCTGCGTGATGGATTGAAACAGCGAGCCGAAAATGGCCGGCGAAATCCGCGACCAGTCATTCTGGCAGCACGCCAGCAGCGCATTCCGCATGTCGGCGTTAAAATCGGCAAAGCCCAGATGCTCGTTGAACAGTTCGCCGTTGACGTAGGGGAACCCGGCCAGCGTTTCGTCGAGGTTTTTCTTACGTTTCTCCGGCGCGGTATTGAGGATTTCAAACAGCCGGGCCAGGTGCAGGCCCAAATCAGAGCCGTCCGCCGCCGTGCGGTTTTCAATATAGAGCCGGAAGGATTCGCGATCGAAAATGCCGGTGTCCTCGGCGAACAGGCAGAATAGGACGGGGACCAGAAACTGCTCAAGATCGTGGCCGGTGTAGCCGCCCGCCTCCAGCGCGTCGTGAAGATTCCCAAGAAATCTCAACGGCTTCGATGTTGATCGGGTCTTGCTCCCAAAAGCCAACACGATGCCCGCCCAGAAGAGGTCAATGTAGCCCATGAAAACATGTTTCCGCCACTTCGTGGAGGAGGACAAACGATTCAATGACTGTGACGGTTGACGCATCGTGAATGGAATAAACAATTCTTGTTTTCCGGGAAGCAATAAATGGCTGGTTTGCTAATTTAAGAGACCTTAAATACTTTAAATAACTACTTTCTTATTTCTAACCAAGCGGGTATTCTGCAGGCAGTTCAAATTGCGGTTGCAAATAAATCGGAATTAACGCAGCCATGCCGATGATAAAAACCATGAGAATCAACGGCCCCATTCAAAACTGGGCCGCCGCCCTGGCCTGCGCATTCGCTGTTGCTGGATTTCAGCTTTCCGCGGGCAGCGCCGTTGGCCAAGCGTTTCCAGTGCAAGCCATCAGCGCAGCGCAACCGGCGGCGCCGGATTCCCTCGTGGCCATCGCCGCCGATTCGCAGGGACTGCCAGAAGTTGACCCGGCGGACGTGCAGGCCGGTTCAACGGTGTGGTGGGTGATTCCCGGCGGCTACGCCGTGCCCATGCCGTTTCTGCCTCCGAATCTGGCTACGCGGATATATGAGATCGCGCCAAACCAATATCTTTTTGACGAGACCGGAGGCGATGAGGCGATAAATCCGCGCCGATTTGGGCTGCAAGGGGTGGCCACGAGCGACGCGGCCGCAACGGCGGCGGCAGCGGCCGAGATCCAGACGCTGGTGGACCTGATCACCCAGATTCAGGCCTCAGCGGCCGACCAGCAGATGCCGGCCACCGCACAGAACATGGGGATGAACCGCGCCTTGGCGGATGGCGCTGGCGCGGATGACGGCATGGCCAACGGCGTAAACGGGCAGTCCAGCTATGCATTGGATCCCAATTTACTGGGCCTGAGCCTGACGAACGTGGCCAACGGGCTGGCGTGGGGAAACCTCCTGAACTGCACTGATTTCGTATATGCCGTATGGTCATCTGCGGATCTTGCCGCGCCCTTTGCGCAGTGGCAGATCGAGGCCGAGGTGTTCCCCTCGGCCACCAACGCCATGCCCTTCACCGTGCTGACGCAGGGCCGGCCAATTCTGTTTTTGCAGGCCGGGGATTGGACGGGAGCGGAAACCAATGGGCTTCCGTGCTGGTGGCTTTGGCAAAATTTCAAAAACCTCAATGAAACTGCCAGCACTTTGGACCGGAATGGCAACACCCTGCTCTACGATTTTCAAAATGGCCTGAACCCAAACGTCGTGAGCGTTTCCGCAGTCGGCGCACTGCAATTCACCAACGGGTTGACCCTCTCAATATTTGAGCCCAAGCCGCAGGGAAACATACCTTGACGAGCGCTTGGCCTTTTGAAATATGAAAACTACTTTTTGCCGGCGCGCCGGCTTGATCCTGGCAATTGGAATGACCTCGCTGCCAACTTGCCTCCAGGCGCAATTCGCTTCCTTTGACGATTGCGCCTATCCGTCCAACACGCCGGCAACCCAGAAATTC
>Ga0302320_10001585_pt1 | contig 54537 bp, 53 predicted proteins | sample Bog_T0_3_FD_202130 | JGI IMG/M metagenome (GOLD analysis project Ga0302320, IMG submission 202130) | Peat permafrost microbial communities from Stordalen Mire near Abisko, Sweden - Bog_T0_3 | ecosystem: Environmental > Terrestrial > Soil > Wetlands > Peat | place: Sweden: Abisko, Stordalen Mire...
CATAACCTTTCAAGGCCCAGCTAAGAATTCTTAGGCTGACTGAAATGATTGCGCGCAAGTTTATTCATATCTTCGACATGCATAGGAATCCTCAAAGACGCGCTTCGGAAAGTTCTATAGAGAATGGTGATTTCGCTACTCTGAAATGGCCCCTTTCGATGGTCTGATTTGGCCCCACCTGAAGGCGGAACCCGTTATCTTGTTTCGGGTTTTTAACCCGGAAACGAGGACGGCTTGGCCACAAGGAGGAGCAAGGTGGAGCTATACGAGCAGATCCGGCGTGAGTACGAACATGGCGCCGGAACGATCCGTGCAGTGGCGCGGAAGTTGGGAGTTCATCGGCGGGAGGTGCGCCGGGCATTGGCCAACGCGATGCCTGCGGAACGGAAGAAGCCACAACGGGAGCGTCCCAGGCTGGCCCCGGCGATACCGTTTATCGACGCGATTGTGGAGAACGATCGACGCGCTCCGCGCAAGCAGCGGCACACGGCGCATCGCATCTGGACGCGGCTGCGGCAGGAGCAGCCGGAGATCGTTGTAGGCGAGTCCACGGTGCGCGAGTATGTAAATCTGCGCAAACAGGCGTTGGGGATGCTGTGTCACGAGGTCTTCGTGCCGCAGTCGTACCAGTTTGGCGGCGAGGCGCAGGTGGACTGGTACGAGATCCAGGCAGTGTTTGATGGTCAGTCGCGCAAGATCTACATCTTCTGCATGCGCTCGATGGCTTCGGGCGCGGCCTTTCATCGAGCCTATCCACATGCCACGCAGCAAGCCTTTCTGGAAGCGCACGAACTGGCGTTCCGGTGGTTTGGCGGTGTCTTTCGCACTCTGCGGTTCGACAACCTGAGCAGTGCGGTGAAGAAGATTCTGCGCGGTCATCAACGGGAAGAGACGACGCGGTTCATTGCCTTCCGCTCGCACTGGGGCTTTGGGGCAGAGTTCTGCACGCCGGGCCAGGGCCACGAGAAGGGTGGTGTCGAGGGCGAGGGCGGCCAGTTCCGGCGCAACTATCTTGTTCCCGTACCGAAGGCGCACGATCTGGAGGGACTGAACCGGCTTCTGAAGTCCGGTTCGCTTGAGGAACAGAACCGGATCATCGCCGGCCGCAGCCAGACGATCGGTGCGGCGATGCTGGCCGAGCGCGAGCATCTGCTGCCGCTGGTTGAAGAAGGTTTCGATCTGGCCGCGTTGCATTTTCCCCAGGTCAACCAGAGCGGCTGCGTAAAGGTGCTGACCAACTTCTACTCGACGCCGCTGCCGGTGGGCACGGCTGTCGAAGTTAAGGTCTACTCGGCCTATGTAGAGATCTGGCACGCCGGGCGGTGCGTGGCACGGCATGAACGCTGCTACCAGCGCCAGCAGAAGGTGCTGGAGTTGGAGCACTATCTGGACACACTTGAGAAGAAGCCCGGCGCACTGGCCGGTTCTACCGCGCTGGAACAGTGCCGCGCACAAGGCCGCTGGCCGCGCAGTTATGACCGCTTCTGGGAGATGGCCACGGCACGCATAGGCCGTCCTGCCGCCACGCGCATGATGATCGATGTGTTGCTGCTGGAACGCCGGCAGGGAGCACCGCATGTGCGGCAAGCGCTGGAACAAGCCCTGGCCATGGGCTGCGCCAACCTGGGCGCGATCCGCTATCTGCTCAGCGTGGACTGGCAGCAGAAAAGCACACTGACGCCAGAGGTCGAAGCCGATGCGTTGCGTCGCTATGACCGGCCACTGCCCAGCATGGAAGTCTATGAACAGTTGCGGCCGAGCTGGCCGGTGACGACGGAGGTGGTCCATTGAGCACATCTCAGCCGATCCAACAGGCCACGATTCAGCAGTACGCGCGGCAGCTCTATCTGACTACCATGGCCGGCCAGTTCGCCAACCTGGCCGAAGAAGCGGTGCGCAAGAAGCAGTCGCACCTGAGTTATCTGGAGGTGTTGCTCGAAGCCGAGATCGAGGAACGCGATCGCCGGGCCGTGACACGGCGCATTAAAGAGGCCCACTTCCCGGCCGTCAAGACGCTGGAAGAGTTCGATTTTCCGGCAGCGCCGCACATCCCCGTGGCCCTGATAAAAAAGCTGAGCGAGGGCGAGTATCTGGAGCGCAAGGAACCCATCGTTCTGATCGGCGAAACAGGCACGGGCAAAAGCCACTTGGCCGTCGCTCTGGCCGTCGCCGCCTGCCGGCAGCGCAAACGGGTGCGCTTCACCACCGCGGCGGAGTTGGTGACGGAGATGATCGAAGCGCAGAGCCAGTTGCAACTGACGCGGGTGCGCAATCGCTGGATGCGCTATGAACTGGTGGTTCTTGACGAGCTTGGCTACGTCGTCATGCCGGACGCCGCGGCGGAGTTGCTCTTCCAGGTGATCGCCGGCCGCGCCGAGCAAGCGGCGATCATCGTAACAACGAACCTGCCATTTTCCGAATGGCCTGCCAAGATCCCCAACGCGCGGCTGTGCAAGGCGATGCTGGATCGCTTAACCGACCGGGCCCACATCATCGAGACCGGCACGGAGAGCTACCGTTTTCGCAGAACCATGGCCAGGAAAGGCGGCAAGGCATGATGAACAAACAGTGGTATTACGCGCAACTGCGTTGGGCAGTGATGGTGGAAGGTAAAGAGGGACTGCGGGAGTGGAAAGAGGCAGTTCACATCTTCCTCAGCGAAGATGAGAAGACGGCCTTCCAGCAAGCTCTGGAGATCGGACGCCTGGGCGAGGATATCCACACCGAAGGCCGGCGGGAGGTGCAAACCAGGCTGGCTGAAGTTGTAAGACTCGATTACCTGGGCAGCGGCCAAACCCAGTTCGAGGTCAGGCTTGGTTCAAGCAAGGCCAGGGAACGCCTGCCCTTCGATCATGTCTTTAACCCGGAAGAGCACATGCCCGAATCGCCCTTTTAACGCCGCTTAACCAGGCCCGCGGCGCCGCCCCGTGTTGGCCTTGGCTCCAGTCGCCCTACGGGCTCCTTCCGCCAAGGCCAACACGGAATGACAAATCACATGCCTTCAGGTGGGGCCAGATCAGACCATCAAAAGGGGCCAAGTCAAGTTGACGAAACCACCTCGGTGATCGGGTTAAATCCGGCCATACATGATCGGGTTAAAAGCGGCCATAGAGAGTGGCCGAAGACGTGATTGTTTTACCTTGCCGACATGTAACTTTGCAAGGCGGCCAGTAGCGCGTTGATGTTCCGACCCTTTGATTTCGTGGTAGTGTTGTAGTCGCTCTGCCGGGGTCGCGCCTTGCGGAGTGATCCAGGGCCGATGACACGGGGCTGGCTCCGAAGGAATCGGTAATCGAGACCCTCCGCGGTGTGGCTCAAGAGCTGGCCGTCGGAGGGTTTCGTGTTTTTGCCAGCATTCCTAAGGTGAGGCTCCGTCGTGGGAGGCCTCTGGATCACGAGTCGCGACGCCGCCGGGCGTTCTTTGCCCGGCATCCATATCGCATTTGTCTTTGCTTTTGCTCTTGCTGTTGTCATTGGCCTTCTTCAGGGCTGCCGGTTTTGGTGCGCCAACTGCGCGGGCCGCACTTGAGAACGTGTCCGTGATGCAGCAGGCGATCCAGCATGGCGGTGACGGCGGCGCTGTCGCCCAGCAGTTTTCCCCAGTCTTCCACGGGTCTGTTGGACGTCAGCAGTGTGCTGGCACGTTCGTAGCGGCGCATGATGATCTCCAGCAGTTCCTCGGCGGCGGTCAGCGGCAGCTTGCGCATTCCCAGGTCGTCGATGATCAGCAACGGCACGGTGGTCAGTTGCTCCATCAACTCCTTGCGTTTGCCATCGAGCGTGGCGTCGGCCAAGTCCTCCAGCAGCCTGTGGGCTTCGCGATACAGAACACGGTAACCCGATCGCTTATACTGCGGCGAATTGCTTGAGGAGGTTGTGCATGCAAACGGCCACCCCATCCGCGGCGGACGGGCCGCTTTACGACCTTGTCAGCGGGCCATCCCTTGCGACGATTCCGGACGCGATCGCGCGCATGCAGAATATCGATGCACTCTTGCCGGTGACCGATGGCTTGAAGTGGTTCAACCGGCTTTACCTGATGGTGACGCAGCAGGTGGATCTGTGCCCGCCTGGCGGCGCGTGGCAGAGCCCAGTTTGGCTCGACCGCCTCGATGTCGTCTTCGGCGGCTTTTATTTCGGCGCTGTCGCCGGCTATCTGAGCGGAGGCTCTGTGCCCTCGGCATGGAACGCACTGTTTGAGGCTCGCTACACCAGTGGCATTGATCGCATCCAGTTTGCGCTTGCGGGAATGAACGCCCACATCAACCACGACCTTGCGCTCGCGCTGCTGTCCACCGACGCCGAGTTGAATGTGGTTCCAGTAGCGGGCAGTGCAGAGTCCGTCGATTATCAATCAGTGAATGAACTGCTGAGGACTGTGATGCCCTCGGCGCTGACCATGCTCGCTACTGATACGCTCGGGGTGCTTGCGGAGGATACGGGCAAGATCGGCCGGCTGCTTGCCTTCTGGGACATTTGCAGCGCGCGCAACCTTGCCTGGGATTTCGCCACCCACTTGCGCGATCTAACGGGGCTCACTCGCGATGCTGCGATCGCAGCCCAAGACGCAATGACCGGCGCCTTGGGCCGTGCTATTCTTGCCGTCTGAATGATCTATAAAGCCCATAAGTCAAATCACCAGCCGCTCTGATACTGACGCAGTCACTTCGGGCGCCAAGTGCGCGTAACGTGCGGCCATCGTGATTGTCTTGTGACCTGCCAAGACTTGAATCTCTTTGATGGAGACCCCGGCCAATGCGAGCCATGAGCAAAACGTATGCCGGTTGTTGTGCCATGTGTAGTCCCTTATCTTCGCTTCTATCAGAGCGGGTTCAAACCACCAGCGGCAATCAGAGCGTGGGCCGGGACGTGGGAACACAGCATCTCCTGGTGTGTTTGGCACCTTCGCTTGCTGAGCTTTCATTGCATCCAGAGCCACACTATTGAGCGGCACATTGCGTGCTGAACCATTCTTCGTCTGTGTCAGCCGGACCATCCTCCTCTTGGGATCAACTTGCTCCCACATCAGCGAGAATTGCTCTCCCCACCGCATCCCCGTATAAACGCTGACGACGAACGCTGGCACTTGATCCGGATTGTCCCTTGCAATGATTGCCAGTACCTTTTGGTACTCCTGGCGAGTGAGGAAGCGTAGCCGCGCATTGTTCTCCGTTCGCAGTCGCACGAGCCGAGCAGGATTGCTCTCTACCTTCCCGTTCTCCATCCCAAGCCGGTAAGCAAGTGACATAAACGCCCGATAGCGGTTGGCCGTTGCGGGCGTCTTGCAGTGCTTGGTGAGCCACTCGTTAATCTCTTGTGGCGCGATCGCGGCGGCGGGCCGTTCCCCGAATGGCTCTCGCAGTATGGAGTCCTTAGTCTTGTAGTGCTCAAGCGACTTGAGGTGAGTCTCAGCGTGCTCAACGGCCATCGCTGAGAGGTCCGCAAACCGCACGACTTTGCCGGGTACCAGCTCCGGGAGTTTGAGCTTGCGCCGGGCATCTGCCTTGCGTTTTTGGTAGAGCTTGATTGCATCCCCCCGCCTGCCAACCTTCTCCCGGTGTTGTTTGCCCTCGGCGTAGTAATTTACCCACCAGACCCCGCTCCCGACTGGCCGCTGAAAGATGCCCCGTTCCTTCTTTTCCTCTTCCCGTTTCCGTGCCATCTCCCCTCCGCGGTGCACACTGATTGTATCAACATGCACCAGAACATGCACCACTTAAAAGGGGTCTTCCGGACCTGTTTCCAAGATAGCATTTAAGTTATTTCTTTTGTTTTGTTTAGTGGTGGGCCCGGAGGGATTTGAACCCCCAACCAAGGGATTATGAGTCCCCTGCTCTAACCGTTGAGCTACAGGCCCTTTATTTAAAGGAATAATCTATGAGCTACCAAGTATCAAGTGAACGTCTCTGTACCTAATGACGCAGCTAGTCCCAACTCCGCAGCGTCCTGAGCGCCAATCTGATGAACACTCCACACTCCGAAAAGAACATGACCCTTCGCGATGAATGCACGTTCTCCTGCCCTCATTGTGCCAGCATTTTCATTGTAAAGCGCGATAACGTCTCGGTAATTGCTCAATATAAGTGAAGGCCGCCACAGCTGATGCCCGTAGCCCAGATCATTCCCGGTGAAGTGCGGATTATCGACTCTCGACTAACAGCTACTACTCTCCCGCGGCATTGCGCATTCTTATAGCGGGCGCCACCCATCACTGAAAACTGCGTCAAGCCAACGCCCGGCTCGATGTTGGACTTCGATTCGCCGTTGATGTCGACGACCAGGCCCAAGCCCTTCACCTTGCCGCAGAAGTTTCAGGCTCCGTCCAGCGAGCCGCCCGGCAGAATGAAGCGATTAGTGGTGGAGGCGATCTTTGCCACCATGCAGGTGGAGTTCGCGGCAACATCGAATTTGTCCGCTGCGGGCGCCAGTGCGCTGGCGGAGAAAGATTGTCCGGCGGCGGACAGCGACAACGTGCCCAGCACCATCGCCAACGTTGCACAGACCGGCAGAATATTCTTCATCTCGTTCTTCTCCTTGATGTCGTTACCCGACCGTGAGTGAAACGCTGGCGATGTGATTCAGCGAGCCGGAAGTTCCGATCACTGTAATTCTTGAAGTAGCCGGTGCCTGTCCGAAGTAGCCGGTGGAGTCACCGCCGCAACCGTTCAGGGCGCCCGCGGCGGTGACTTCGGCAGCGGCGAGCAGCATGAGTGAGAGCATGCGGCTCCGCCGACGGCCAGTGCGGCGGAAACCGATTCCGCTTCCGATAGTGCTGGGGGAACCGGCAAAACTCACCGACTGCGCGCGCGACGGGGAAGCCGCGGCAAGCAGGGAAAACAAAACAACGCAGATCGAGGGAAAGGAAAGACGGCGGAAGTATCCAGGGCGGGTCATGGTACAGACCACTTTTGGCAGCCACCTTCGCGCGGCACCGAAAATTCAGGGACCGGCACGGCCGCGAATCGCGCCGTGCTGGCCGAAGCCGACGATGGCGTTCCGCGCCGAGCCATTCGCTTCCTAACGAGGTCGGTGGCCAATTGCGGAGCACTGATTTCCCCCGCGGCTCAAGCGCAGAGGGCAGATTCCCACCCCGGCCCAGCGCGGCCCGAATCGCGCCGCAATCGTCTCTGGATCGGCGCATTGAATCGCCACGACGGGCTCTCCCTTGGGCTCGTCCGAGACGAGTCGGGGGCTTTGCCCGCTTTCTTTTGGGCGATCATCTGTCGTCGCCGCTTCAATCGCATTGTGGTACGATGCGGCACTATCCGTGACAACTGTCACGGATCGAAAAGTCGCGTGGGCTTTAATGTCGGTATTTGGATATCGATAAAAAAATATCGAGATATGGTACCGCAGGGCATGGGACGGCTGTGGGAATCCCGCAGCCGAGCCTGAATCGGCTGCCGCAGTATCATCATTACCTTAATCAGCTTAAAACCAAAGGAATCAACGCAGTATCCTGTAGCCTGATCGGGCTCGATCTGAACCTTGTGCCTGTACAAGTCCGCAAGGATCTGCAATACACCGGCATTGTAGGCAAGCCTAAAACAGGCTATGCAGTTGCGGAGCTGATCGCCGCGATCGAGACATTTCTTGGCTGGAACAATGTGCATGAGGCATTCCTGGCCGGTGCCGGCAACCTGGGGACGGCGCTACTAGGGCATGAGCGATTCTCCAGCTTTGGCCTTCGGATTGCGGCAGCGTTTGATAACGATCCAGAGAAGGTCGGTCAATGGATTCATGGAAAAATGGTTCTTCCTTTGGAGAAACTTGCCGATCTAGCAAAGAGGATGAGCATTCACCTGGGCATCATTACGGCGCCGGCCGAATGCGCCCAGTCGATTGCGGAAGAAATGGTGACAGGCGGCATTCAGGCCATCTGGAACTTTGCGCCGGTACGCGTGAAAGTGCCGTCCGAAATCATTGTGCACAACGAAGATCTTTACTCGTCGCTGGCTTCGCTTTCGTGGAAGCTGGCACAGCGTTTCAATATTCCATTCCAACAAGATGGGGGCTCGAACTAATGGCCACTGCGCACCTGGCGGTTGATCGCGCGGAAAAGTTCCGCACGGTATGCGGCATTCTGGACCGGCACGGCTACCGGCCGTCCGGATTGATCCCGATTTTGCAGGCGATTCAACGCGAGTACCAATACCTGCCTGAAGAAGTACTTACCTTTGTGGCAACATCGCTCGATTTGCCTCCAGCGCGCGTGTTTGGAGTGGCCACGTTTTACGCTCACTTCGCCCTGGAGCAGAAAGGAAAGCACGTCATCAGGATTTGCGACGGGACGGCGTGCCACGTAAAGCAATCGCTGCCGATATTGAGCGCCATTCACGCGGAACTGGGGACGAGCGAGAAGCAAAAAACCTCAAACGATGCCCTTTTCACTGTGGAAACGGTGGCATGCCTGGGAGCCTGCGGCTTGGCGCCCGTGCTGGTGGTTGACGAACAGGTTTATGGCGGGATGACGCCTGAGCGGGCCGTCGCCCTGGTGAACGAGATCAAGACGCAGGAGAACGCCGGCGACGCGCAAGCGGCCGCGGCGGCAGTGAATGGAGAACTTCATGTCCACTAACCAGGGTCTGGTAATTCTGAACGATTCTCCGAATGTGGGCCAAACCGGGATTCGACGCGTGATTCTGTGCGCCGGTACCGGTTGCATGGCGAATGGCGCAATGAAAGTCTTCGAGCGTTTCCGCAAGGAGATGGATGAAGCTGGGCTGCATGTTGTTCTTGAACTTCGGCCTGAAGCCGGAGACCGGGACGTGCGGCTTTCAAAGAGTGGCTGCCAGGGCTTTTGCCAGATGGGTCCGCTGGTTTCGATTGTTCCCGATGGGATTCTCTATACCAAGGTGCGCGCGGAAGATGTGCCTGAAATCGTGGAGCGCACGCTGGTGAGCGGTGAAGCTGTGGAGAGGCTGCTCTACAAAGATCCCGCGACGCGCAGAATCTGCCGGGGACTTGAGGACAATCCTTTTTACGCCAGGCAAGACCGGCGCGTGTTGCGGGAATGTGGGTTCCTCGATCCCGAGGATATTCGCGAATTCATGCTGCACGGGGGCTATTCGGCCGCGAAGAAGGCATTTCTTGAAATGTCTCCGGAGAATATTTGCAAGCAGATCAGCGAATCCGGATTGCGGGGCCGCGGCGGCGGCGGATTTCCGACAGGGCGCAAGTGGGAAGCGGCGCGGATTCAGAAGGCGGCCAAGAAGTACGTCATCTGCAACGGCGACGAAGGCGATCCGGGCGCGTTTATGAACCGCTCGGTGATGGAGGGCAATCCGCACAGCGTGATCGAGGGGCTGATGATTGCGGCCCGCGCCATTGGGGCCGACCAGACCTTCGTGTATGTGCGCGCCGAGTATCCACTGGCGGTGGAGCGCATGAATCGCGCGGTTGCCGATGCGGAGCGCGAAGGAATTCTGGGCAAAAACGTGTTTGGCACCGGCCTAACGTTGAAGTGCAACGTGCTCGAAGGCGCCGGTGCGTTTGTGTGCGGTGAAGAAACTGCCATGATCGCCTCGATTGAAGGCCGGCGCGGTATGCCTACGCCGAAACCTCCCTTCCCGGCGCAAAGCGGACTCTGGGGCAAGCCCACGATCATCAACAACGTGGAGACGCTGGCCCATGTTCCGCGCATCATCAACGAAGGCGCTGAGGCCTTCCGCAGCATCGGAACCCCGGAGTCGCCGGGAACCAAGACCTTTGCACTTACCGGGCACGTGGCCAACACCGGTCTCGTTGAAGTGCCCTTCGGAACCAAACTGCGCGAGCTTGTGCTCGAGATCAGCGGTGGCGTCACCGACGACAATGGCAAGCCGATGAAGAACGGTTTCAAAGCCGTTCAAATCGGTGGCCCCTCGGGCGGTTGCCTGACGGAAGAGCACCTGGACCTGCCGCTGGCCTACGACTCGCTGCGCAAAGTTGGCGCGATGGTGGGTTCCGGCGGCCTTGTGGTCTTGAATCAACGCACCTGCATGGTGAGCATGGCGCGCTTCTTTATGGAATTTACGCAGCGCGAGTCATGCGGCAAGTGCGTGCTTTGCCGGGAAGGCACCAAGCAACTGCTTGCGCTGCTGGACGACGTGATTGAAGGCCGTGCCGACGCAGGTACGCTCGACCTGCTCGAGAAGCTTGGCCGCGCGGTGCAGGTGGGATCGCTCTGCGGGCTGGGAAAGACGGCGCCGAATCCGGTGCTGTCGACGCTGCGCTACTTCCGCAAGGAGTACGAAGAACACATCTTCGAGAAGCGATGCCGCACCGGACGCTGCAAGGCTCTGCTGAAGCCGGAGATCAATGCCGAACGATGCAAGGGATGCGGGGTGTGTATTAAATCGTGTCCAACAGGGGCGATTAGCGGTGAAAAGAAGAAGCCTCATCATATTGACCCCGAGCTTTGCATCAAGTGCGGGGCGTGCGCCACGGCCTGCAAGCTGCAAGCCGTAGAGGGAGTTTAGCCAGTGAAAGAGCTCACACAGCCGACATTAACGATTGACGGCAAGACAGTGCTGATTGAAGGCGAACGCAACCTGCTGGAACTGGTGCGCAAGGCGGAGATCGATCTGCCGACGTTCTGCTACCACTCTGAGCTGAGCGTTTACGGAGCGTGCCGTCTCTGCCTGGTGCAGGTGGATGGACGCGGCATCATGGGCGCATGTTCCACACCCCCGGAGCCGGGTCTCAAGATTCTGACCACGACGCCGGAGATTCGCGAAATTCGTCGCATTGCCGTTGAGCTGCTGCTGGCCAACCACGACCAACAGTGTCCGACATGCGCGCGAAGTGCGAATTGCCAGTTGCAGATTCTGGCGCAGAGGCTTGGCATCCGCAAGGTGCGTTTCAAGCCCGTGCACGCGCCGGTGCCGATCGATGAGTCGTCGCCGTCCCTGGTGCGCGACCCCAACAAGTGCGTACTGTGCGGCGATTGTGTGCGCATGTGTTCTGAGATCCAGGGCATCGGTGCTATCGATTTCGCCCACCGTGGCCACGACGTATGCGTGACGCCCGCATTCGGCAAGCAGTTAGGCGATGTGGAATGCGTGAATTGCGGCCAGTGCGCCAGCGTATGCCCGACCGGCGCTCTGACTCCCAAATCGGAAGTCGACGAGGTCTGGTCGCTGCTCGCCGATCCTGAGCAAAAGGTTGTTGTGCAGGTTGCTCCAGCGGTGCGCGTGGGGCTAGGCGAATGCTTTGGGCTGAAGCCGGGCGACATTACCACCGGCCAGATTGCCGCCGCGCTGCGGCGACTGGGCTTCGACCAGGTCTATGACACGTCGTTTGCCGCGGATCTCACGGTGGTTGAAGAGAGCACAGAGTTCCTGAAGCGCAAGCAGGAGGGTGGAAAGCTGCCGATGTTTACATCGTGCTGCCCCGGCTGGGTGAAGTATGCCGAGCAGTACTTCCCTGATTTGCTGCCGAATCTTTCCTCGTGCCGTTCGCCTCAGGCGATGTTTGGCTCGCTCATCAAGGCCATGGCGCCCGAGCAGTTGAAGGTCGATCGCAAGAACGTAAAAGTTGTGGCGATCATGCCGTGTACGGCCAAGAAATTTGAAGCCCAGCGGCCAGAGCTTGGAGTGGACGGCGATCCCGATGTGGACAATGTGCTGACCACGCAGGAGCTGGCGCACATGATTCAGTCTGCCGGCCTCATCTTCAACACGCTCGAGACAGAATCGTTCGACATGCCGTACGGCTTCTACACCGGGGCCGGAGTCATCTTCGGCAACTCTGGTGGCGTGATGGAAGCTGTGCTGCGCTACGCCGGAGAGAAGTTGAAAGGCGGCAAGCTGGACCGCATCGACTTCCAGGAAATACGGGGCGAATCGGGCATGCGCGAAGCCAGTATCACGGTCGATAACACCGAACTGAAGCTGGCCGTGGTTCACGGACTCAGGAATGCGCGCGTGGTTGCAGAGCAGGTGCGGGCGGGCAAGTGCGGTTACGACTTGATCGAGGTGATGGCGTGCCCGGGCGGATGCATCGGCGGCGCCGGCCAACCGGTGAGCACCAATCACAATGCGCGTGCCCTCAGGACCAAGGGGCTTTATGAAGCCGACAAGATGCTGCAACTGCACAAGTCGCAAGACAACGTCGTGGTCACCGAATGCTACGCAAAGTTTCTGGGCGATATCGGCGGCGAAAAGGCACATCACCTGCTGCACACCAGTTACCAGAGCCGGCACCGCATCGTGGACGAGGTTCTGCCGCTGATGCAGGCGCACGGGAGCAGAAAGAACAAGGTGAGCGTGTGCCTGGGAACCAATTGTTACCTGAAAGGTTCGCAGGAGGTTCTGAAAACGCTGCTTTACCACGTGCAGGCGACAGGGCTGGACAACCAAATCGATGTGCGGGCGGCCTTCTGCATGGACGAATGCGAGTGCGGCCCTAACGCAATCGTTGACGGCGAGCACATTCATGATTGCCTCGCCGCGAACGTGATTGAGATTCTGGAGAACCATATCGAAAGCGAAGACAAACTCGAAAAGTAACCGCGCTCTAGCCCTGGCGCTATAAGGAGAATGCTGTGATCGCTGCGGAACGTGCGGACTTTATTGAACCGGGAGAAGTCGAAGCACTACTGAAAGTCGGATCTCTGCCCAGCAGGCTGCGCGTGCGCGAGCTGCTGGCCAAGGCGAAGGAGATGCATGGTCTTTCGATGGAGGAGGTAGCGTGCCTGACCCACGTCGAAGATCCTGAACTGCTGGCCGAGATTTTCTTGACCGCGAAAGGCATCAAGGAAGAGATTTACGGTTCGCGCCTGGTGTTCTTCGCTCCACTCTATATTTCGAACCGCTGCGCGAACGAGTGCACCTATTGCGCCTTTCGCGCCACGAATTCAGGGCTTAAGCGGCGCACGCTGACGCAGGAAGAAATTGCCGAGGAGACGCGGATCCTGATCCGCCAGGGCCACAAGCGCGTTCTCGTGGTAGCAGGCGAGGCGCTGCCGCCGCGAGGCTTCGAGTACATCACCGACTCCATTGCGACGATTTACGCAACACACGTAGGGCCGGGCGAGATTCGACGCGTGAATGTAAATTTGGCGCCGCAAAACGTCGAGCGCTTCAAGCTGCTCAAGCAAGCCGGCATCGGAACCTTCCAGCTCTTCCAGGAAACCTATCACCGGCCAACGTATGCGTCGGTTCACCTGAAGGGGAAAAAGCGCGACTACGACTGGCGCGCAACGGCCTTCGATCGCGCCATGGAAGCGGGGATCGACGACGTGGGGATGGGGCTTCTGTTCGGGCTATACGACTGGCGCTTTGAAGTGCTGTCGATGATGCAGCACATCCGCCACCTTGAAGAGACCTTCGGAGTCGGTCCGCATACGCTCAGTTTTCCGCGCATTGAGCCGGCAGTGGGTTCAACGCTCGCTGATGCGCCTCCGCATGCTGTGAGCGATGCGGACTTCATCAAGATGATTGCGATCATGCGTCTCGCGGTGCCGTACACGGGCATGATCATGTCAACGCGCGAGGGCGCGGATGTGCGGCGGCAGACGTTCGCGGTCGGCATTTCGCAAATCTCTGCAGGAAGCCGCACCGACCCCGGCGGCTACAAAGATGGCGAAGGTGATCCCAATGGAAGCCAGTTCCAGTTAGGCGATCATCGCACTGTTGAAGAGGTGGTCGCCGATGTGGTTTCGCTCGGCTACACGCCTTCGTTCTGCACCGCCTGCTATCGACTGGGGCGCACCGGTCAGGACTTTATGGACCTGGCCAAACCGGGCGAGATCAAGTACCACTGCCAGCCGAATGCTCTTTCGACGTTTCTCGAATATCTGTGCGACTACGCCGGCCCCGTTGCGAAAACGGCTGGCGAGAAACTGATTTCGATTGAGTTGCAACATATGGATGGACAGCAAACCGCTGCCACTTTGCCGATGCTCAACCAGGTGCGGCGCGGCGAGCGCGATGTTTTTGTTTAGAAAGAAAAGGGAGGAAGAATGGAACGCGCAACATCGAAGGGATTCCGGCTACACATTGGCTTTTTTGGCCGCAGAAATGTGGGCAAATCGAGTTTGCTGAATGCGATTACGAAGCAAACGGTTTCGATCGTCTCCGATGTCCCGGGTACGACTACCGATCCCGTGGAAAAGCCCATGGAACTCGAGCCCATCGGCCCGGTACTCTTTTTGGATACCGCGGGCGTTGACGACGTGGGCGCGTTGGGAGCGCAGCGCATCGAAAAGACGCGCCAGGCCATCGCCCGCGCCGACATCGGCGTGATGGTAACTGAAGCGGGAGTGTGGGGCGAGTTCGAAGAGAAACTGCTTGCCGAGTTGCGCGCCCACAACATTCCCGTGGCGGTCGCCCTGAACAAGGCGGATCTGAGCCAGCCCACAACGGAACAGGTCGCGCGCTTTCAGCAAGAGAAGCTGGCAACGGTTCTGCTCTCTGCAACCACCGGCGAAGGCATCGACGCTTTCCGAGAGTTGCTCTGGCAAATCGCGCCGGATGACGCAGCCGAATCGCAGACCATCGTTCGCGACTTGGTTTTGCCCGGAGAAACTGCTGTTTTCGTGATGCCCATCGACAAGGAAGCTCCCAAAGGACGCATCAAGAATCTCCAGGTGCAGGCCATCCGCGATCTTCTCGACGGCGATTCGTCTTGCGTCGTAGTGAAAGATGCGGGTCTGAAAAGAGTGCTCGACAATATGAAGACGCCTCCGAGCCTGGTGGTGACAGACGCGCAGGTCTTCGACGAAGTCGAGAAACTCACTCCCCAAACCATCCCACTGACGGCCTTCTCAATTCTGCTTTCGCGGTTGAAGGGAGACCTGGTCGCGCAGACCCAGGCGGCTCTTACCATTGATGAACTTTCTCCCGGCGACAGAATCCTGATCGCAGAGACATGCACGCACCATCCCATTGAAGAGGACATCGGGCGCGTAAAGATTCCGCGCTGGCTCGAGAAGCACGTAGGCGGCAAGCTTGAATTTACGCACGTGAAAGGCCGCGATTTTCCGCAGGATCTCTCGCCCTACAAGCTGGTGATTCACTGCGGCGCATGCATGTGGAACCGGCAGGAAATGATGAGCCGCATTAACGAGTGCCAAAGACAACATGTGCCCATCACGAATTACGGGCTGGTCATCGCCATGGCGCAGGGAACCCTTGAGCGGGCTCTCGCGCCGTTTCCGGAAGCGCTTGCGGCGTTCCGTGAGGCACGAGCAGCAAAAACGGCGTGCATTGCAGCAGATCTCGCGCCTCAAGCAGCCGAGAGGAACGCAGTACTGGTGAATTAATCGTGGCGCTGCTCTCTAAATCCGAAATCCTTCAGTGGCTGAGGGAAGATCGCATCGGCCCACTGCGCGAGTTGTACGCGCGGGCCGATGCAGTTCGGAAGCAGAATGTGGGCGATGCGGTCCACCTGCGGGGTCTGATTGAAATCTCGAGTCATTGCCGGCGGCAGTGCATGTACTGCGGCCTGCGCGAGGCCAATCGCGACATCGAACGCTATCGCATGACGCGTGAAGAGATCGAGGAGTGCGCGCGAACCGCCGTCACGCTGGGTTACGGAACGGTGGTCATCCAGGCCGGTGAGGACGATGCACTGACCTCAGAATGGATTGCCTACATTGTGGGCGCAATCAAGCGCACCACGCCTCTGGCCGTGACGCTCAGCCTGGGTGAACGCAGTGAAGAGGAGCTGCGTGTCTGGCGCAAGGCCGGCGCCGATCGATACCTGCTGCGCTTTGAGACCTCTGACGCAGAACTGTTTCGCGTTATCCATCCGGGCCGTTCGTCAAACGCTCCTGACCGGCTCGCGATCTTACGGCAGATCAAGCAGCTCGGCTACGAAGCCGGCGGCGGCGTAATGGTCGGCATCCCCGGGCAGTCGTATGAGAGCCTGGCGCAGGATGTGCTCACATTTCGCGCGCTCGATCTCGACATGATAGGAATCGGGCCTTACATCGCGCATCCGGCCACGCCGCTCGGTTCCGGGCGGCTTCGTCCGCCCATCGATCCCGGCGACCAAGCGCCAGGCGGCGAACAGATGGTCTACAAAATGATCGCCCTCACGCGCATTCTCTGCCCCACCGCGAATATTCCCAGCACGACGGCGCTGGCGACGATCAACAGAACGCACGGACGCCGGCAAGGTCTGCAGGTAGGCGCGAACGTAGTAATGCCAAACCTCACGCCGGTTCGGTATCGTCCGCTCTATCAGATTTATCCCGCCAAGGCTTGCATTGAAGAAAGCGCCACCGACTGCAATCAATGCCTGCGTGGCCAGATTCGCTCGATCAATCGCTTTCCCGGACGAAGCACCGGCGGAAGGGGCGAACTTGAAGTCGATGCCGGCGTTCTTGCCAACGCTGCGACGCAGCTTGTTCAGCTCCAGGAGAAAAGTTATGGCGGATGACAACAACAATACCGAAGTTGTTGTGTGTCTCGGGAGCTCGTGCTTTGCGCGGGGCAACTCGCAGAACCTTGCCGTGGTGGAAGAATACCTGCTGAGTCGCGGGATGCAGAATTCCGTTCGCGTGACGGGGTGTCTTTGCCAGGATGAGTGCAAGCGCGGCCCCAACCTGGTGGTGCGCGGCGAACATCATCACGAGATGAATCCTGCTCGGCTGCGCGAAATCCTGCTGGCGCTAAGCGCGGAGACGAGTTGATCCATGACGCAGCTCCAACAAGCCATCTACACCGTGCGCCGCGAATGCCAGGATTGCCACAAGTGCATCCGTGAGTGTCCCGTGAAGGCAATCCGCGTGCAGGATGGCTACGCACGCGTGGTTGCCGATATGTGCGTGCTTTGCGGCAACTGCATCGTCGCCTGCCCGAGCAATGCCAAGCAGGTTCGCGACGATCTACCGAGAGTGAAAGAGTTGTTTGCAACCGGGCGCAAGGTGGTTGTCTCGCTGGCGCCGTCGTTCGTGGCGCAGTTTCCCGGTGTACGAGCCGGGCAATTGATTCGCGCTCTGAAAGAGCTGGGGTTTTTTGCCGTCTCCGAGACCGCCCTCGGCGCACAGCAGGTCTCAGCGAGCATATTGCAGTTGATGCAGGGGGAGCCTGGGCACGTCTGGGTTTCGTCCGCCTGTCCGGTAGTCGTGGACTTTGTGGCCAAGTATCATCCCGAGTGCCAATCGAATGTGACGGCACTTCTCTCGCCGTTGCTTACGCACTGCAAAATGCTGCGAGCCCATTACGGCGATGAAATCGCCATTGTTTTTATTGGACCTTGCATTGCCAAGAAAAAGGAGGCCGAGGAGCATCCGGAACTTCTTGACGCGGTGCTCACCTTCGAGGATCTGGAGAACTGGCTCGACGAGGAGAACATCAACCTTGCCATGTTGATCGAATCCGAAGACGATCGCTTCGCCCTGGAAGACGCGCGCGAAGGAGCCCTGTTTGCCATCGAGGGTGGCATGACGCCCGGAATCACCCGCGGAGGAGCGGTGAGCATTCCGCAGGTTATGTCGTTCTCAGGGATTGCCAACGTGGAACAGGCGCTGAAAGGCATCGCCGAGTGGCATCCGGAGCACAACATTTTTCTGGAGCTGACTGCGTGCGCCGGATCGTGCGTGAACGGCCCCAAGGCCGCGCGCAATCGGTCGATCGCGAAGCGGAGATTTGAAGTTCTGAAGTACGCCCGCCCCGCGGACGCCGCTCCTAGAGCCGATAGTCTGGCGCAAACCCGCCCATACGCAGCGGCGCCCGTTCCGCGCAACGAATTTAGCGAGACGCAGATTACCGAAGCGCTGCGCAGCGTGGGAAAATACTCCGCCGAAGACGAGTTGAATTGCGGAGGCTGCGGCTACGAGTGTTGCCGCGACTTTGCGCACGCACTCATCGCCCACAACGCCGAACGCATGATGTGCGCCACCTATACGCGCAAGCTGGCGCAAAAGAAAGCCAATGCGCTGCTCAAGAAGATGCCGTCGGCCGTTGTCATTGTCGACGAGCAATTGAAGATCATCGAGTGCAACGCGAACTTTCTGCGCCTTTTCTCTGAGGATGTCGAGCATGAAAAAGAGCTCGAAGGGGCCGCGCTCGATGCGATTATTCCCTTCTCCAACTTATTTCAGCGCGTTCTGGAGTCGGACGAGGACGTCGTCAGCCACGACATCCGCTACCAGCGCAGCATTCTCAATACCAGCATCTTCAGTATTGAGCCGCACCTCGTGTTATGCGGCATCTTCCAGGACATCACCCAGCCGATTTTCCAGAAAGAACAGATCATCGGAAGGGCCCGCGATGTCATCCAGAAAAACCTGAAGACGGTGCAGCAGATTGCCTATCTTCTCGGCGAAAATGCCGCCGATTCCGAGATCATTTTAAACTCGATCGTGCGTTCGTTCAGCCCCGAAGAACTGGATGAGAGCGGCCGCGAGAATTCGAAATGAATGCATTGGAAGAAAACTTCATCGAAGTCGATTACTGTCAGCGTGCCAAGCACGGCCAGTTGATCTCGGGCGATGTGTTCCTTACCGAAAAAGTGAAAGAAGAGGGCCGCATCGTTTCCGTGCTCACCGACGGGTTGGGAAGCGGCGTGAAAGCCAGTGTGCTGGCCACGATGACCGCGACCATGGCGCTTAAGTTCGCCACCAGCGCAATGGACATTCGCAAATCGGCAGAGATCATCATGGACACCCTTCCCATCTGCAGTGTCCGCAAAATCAGCTATTCCACGTTCACAGTCGTCGACATGGCCCGGGGCGGCCAAACACGAATCATCGAACACGGAAATCCGTCATTCCTGCTTATAAGGCCTGAAGGCGACGCACCAATTGAGAAAACTGAAGTGCGGCCTGAGCGCTGGCGCGACCGAGTTATCAGTTTCACGAACTTCGAGGTAAAGCGCGAAGACCGCATCGTCTTCTTCTCCGACGGTATCTCGCAGGCAGGGATGGGTGAGTATCGCACGCCATTCGGTTGGGGGCTGCCCGGCGTAGAGACCTATATTCGCGAGCAGATCGACAGGCACCCGCACATTTCGGCCCGTGACCTGTCCCGCGTCCTCGTTGCCCGGGCAGAAGAAGTAGACGGCTTGACGGCTAAGGACGACATCACCTGCGGTGTTGTGTATGTGCGGAGTCCGCGACAGCTTCTCATCATGACGGGCGCACCCTTCAATCGGGTTCACGACCAGGACCTGGCGAGAATGGCAGAGAAAACCCCAGGGAGAAAAGTGATTTGCGGTGGGACTACAGCCAACATTATCTCTCGACAGCTTAACCGCTCCATCGATATTGATCTGCGCCAGCCCCGCGATTCGCGAGTTCCGCCATCGGCCAGGATGCAGGGGTTCGATTTGGTCACTGAAGGAATCCTCACGCTGGGTGAAGTGCTGAGGATCCTCGAGGAGGGCTGCCCACCGGAAGAGTTAAAGCCCAACGCGGCGGTGCGCCTCACGCGCATGCTGCTTGACAGCGATGTGGTGAAATTCGCGGTGGGAACTCGTATCAACGAGGCCCATCAGGATCCGAATATTCCCGTCGATCTCGACCTGCGGCGCAATATCGTCAAACGGATTGCCCGAATCCTCGAAGACAAGCATATGATGCGCGTGAGCGTGCAGTATATTTGAATGTCGCCTCTCGCGGGGCCCTGGACCTGCTTAATGTCAACTTCTTGCAGGCACGGATGTTTTAATCATTGAAGTTGGCACCGTGAATCAGAAAAGTTTTGATGTCCTCATCCTCGGAGCGGGCGCGGCAGGCCTGATGGCTGCGATCGAAGCCGCCCGCCGCGGGCGCCGTGTCGCGGTGCTGGAGCGTGCGGAGCGCCCGGGCAAAAAGATCCTCATCTCGGGAGGAGGCCGCGCAAACTTTACCAACCTGTTCACGCGGCCCGACAACTTCCTCTCGGCCAATCCTCACTTTGCGAAGTCGGCGCTGGCGCGTTACACGCCGGCGGATTTTATCCAGTTCGTGGAGCGGCACGGCATCGCGTATCACGAAAAGACGCTGGGACAACTCTTCTGCGATGGGTCTGCGCAACAGATTGTGGACATGCTGATGAGCGAATGCGCGGATGCCGGCGTGCGGGTGATTCTATCGACGGCGGTGCGCCAGGTGCGCCGCAACGATTCTTCCGCGGCGTTTACGGTCGATGCGGGCAAGGATGCTTACACGGCGCCCGCGCTCATCGTAGCCACCGGCGGGTTGTCGATTCCGAAGATCGGCGCCACAGGGTTTGGCTACGACATCGCCCGTCAGTTTGGCGTTCCCATTGAAACTTGCCGACCGGCGTTGGTTCCGCTCACTCTCTCTGGAGCGGAGCATGCGCACTTCGCGGATTTGACCGGAGTCTCCGCGCTGGTGATTGCGAGCTGCGGCAAGCGCCGCTTTCGGGAAAAAATGCTCTTCACGCACCGCGGCCTGAGCGGACCGGCGATCCTCCAAATCTCGTCGTACTGGAAACTGCCGGAATCGCTCCGCGTCGACTGGTCGCCGGAGCGACGCCTGCTTGCACCCTTGCGAGCGGACCATGCGCGGCGCGATCTGGCTGCGGCGAAAGCGGCACTGCGCGCGCAACTGCCGGCGCGGCTGGCGGATCGGCTGCTCGAGGCCGCATCGCCGCAGTGCTGGACCAATCACGCGCTCGATGAACTGGAGCAGCGGTTGCATTCGTGGATGATCGCACCGAGCGGCACGGAGGGTTACGAGAAGGCGGAAGTGACCGCGGGTGGAGTGAGCACAAGCACGCTTTCAGCGCAGACCATGGAGTGCCGCAACGTGCGTGGGCTTTATTTTATCGGAGAAGTGGTGGACGTGACCGGTCAACTGGGCGGATTCAATTTCCAGTGGGCATGGGCATCGGGAGCTGCGGCGGGACGCTCCGTCTAGCAACGGTTCATATTCGAGTTCTGCTCATGCCCAACGGCTATTGGACCCCGCTAAGAAATGTTCTTGCGCCTTCTCTACGGGACTCCGGCGTGCATTTGCGGTGTCCGCGGTCCCCACGCTAAAGCGCGGGGCTAACAAACTGTGCGCCTACGGCGCGCTTGCGCGCAGCGGCCTTCACGCCGCATAGGCTCCTGAAGCCCGACCGGAGCTCATTGGGGTGCGGTTCTACTGAGGTTGACTTGGCAAAATTGATGGGGCTGCTTTTCCACATTCGGGCCCATGGTGTGCACCGCAGCGGCGAGTGGGGCGGTGCGGTAGGCTGGAAATCGGAATGAGCGTGTGCACGATTTGCGATGGCGTGGGGCTTGTGCGCCTGCGGGACACGGCAGGAAACTGGGTGAGCCGCCCGTGCGAGTGCCAGGAGACGGAGCGCGAGCGGGTGCGGCTGGCCGCGGCGCAGATTCCCGCGCGCTATCGCGACTGCACGCTCGATACCTTCGACCCCTCGTATCCGGGGTCCGACGCCACGCTGGGTCGAGCGTTGCAGAAGGCACGCCAATTCGCGGAAGCCTATCCCGTAGACACGGCTGGGCGCGGCCTGCTTTTTGTGGGCGCCGCGGGACTAGGTAAGACCCATCTGGCGGTGGGGATTTTGCGTCGACTGATTCGAGAACGCGGCGTGCGAGGCTATTTCTGCGACTACCGCGAGCTGCTCAAAAGCATCCAGAACAGCTACAACCCTGAGGTTAAGACCACCGAGCTTGAGCTGTTGCAGCCTATCTTCGCGGCCGAAGTGCTGGTGATCGACGATCTGGGCGCGCAAAAACCCAACGAGTGGGTGTGGGACACCGTCGCGCTCATTCTGAACACGCGCTACAACGATAATCAGTCTACGATCATCACCACGAATTACCCTGATCGCGTCGCTGGCGCAGGTCTTGCAATCGACAAGGACGGAATTAAGCCCGCGAAATATGACGACACGCTCGGCGACCGCATTGGCGACCGCATGCGATCGCGACTCGCGGAGATGTGCGTGCGCGTGGAAATGAAGGGCGACGACTTCCGGCAGACGGTTAAGCGCGCACGCTTCGGTTGAGACGCCAATCTATTGCGCGTGCGATCAACTGCTTTACCGGAACAGCCACAGACTTCCCAAAATCCAAAGCACGGCGGCAATGGTGAGAACCTGATAGGTCCGTTCGGCCCACAGGCTCGGCTGCGGAGTGTTGGGCAGCGGTGCGGGCGGCGTGCTTGACGCCAACTGAGGGGAGGTGCACATGAGGGGCCTGCCTTTCAACACCTTGCGGTAAAGTTACGGAACCGGCAATGCCCCGGTTCCCTCTTGCCAGATGCGAGACTCTTGACGGTCCGTTTTTGCTTCTGTCGATCTCTACCTGTTTAGACGCAACGGCTATTCTCAGGATGCCTGAAGAAGATGTCGATTTGATGAAAAGTGCCCGGCCGTCCACCGGTGAACTGGTTGAGGGCTGGTGGCACCGGCTTCATCGGGGAGGCATCGCATCATGTCTGGCAAAATTGCTCGCCATCCGGTGTACAATTTCGCTCGTGAGCTCAGGTCCGCAACTCGTTCGTCCCCCGGCCACAACCGAGCGCAATTGGCTTGCTGTGGCCGTGGCTTCGGCGATCATGATTGCCGTTGTGGGCGCGTTGATCCTCTTCTACGAGCACGGCAAGGGGGGCCCGACTGTAACGCCGATCTCCGCGACTGCCGATCCTTACGCAGCCAACCTGACCATCGCGAACTTGGTCATGAGTGAATCGTCAAACCTGTCGGGAGGCAAGGTGACCTATCTCGACGGCCACATCACCAACTCAGGCAGCCGCGTTGTGACTGGAATCACTGTCCAGGTTCTCTTCCGGGACGCAGCGCACGAAGTGGCACAGAACGAGACTCAGGCGCTGCGGATCATCCGCACACGCGATCCGTATGTGGACGTCGAGCCGCTCTCCGCGGCTCCGCTCAAGCCTGGCGCTACCGACGACTTCCGCCTGGTGTTCGATACTGTCGCGGACCAATGGGACGGCGCCTTCCCCGACATCCGCATCATCCGCGTCAACACCAAGTAAGTCTTCTTCTCCCTTACACGGTAGAAACTACCGAAGCGTGCAAAATTTACGCGCCGGCGGGATGTTTTCTGCGCTGCATGGGCGTGTTCGGTGCGCAGTGGCTTCACATTTGGCATTTATCTTCAACAACATACGATTTTTATCCGCACTTCGCCTCCTTTGGCAGGCGCCTTGCACTCTGGAAGGGCGAGAACGCTAGAGCGCTCAATCCACGGTAGCCTTCAGGCGCCGGGAATTTAAAAAGGGGTAGAAAAAATGCAAACTCCGAATCGATTTTTGTCCGCGCGTCACTTCGCAGTTGTTGTGCTGGCTTCGGCTGTAGCAATTCCGGTCTGGGCGCAGCAAGCGCAACCATCCGCTGCGGATTCCCAGAGCATGCCTTCCTCGGCTGCGCAGCAGCCCTCCCCGACGTTCGAACATCCCATGAGCCAGCCGAGGGAAGGGTTCTGGGGCCGCGTCAATCCTTTCGCCAGCAAGAAGTGGGTGAAACGGCAAACCGATCCGATCAATGACCGGCTGACGGAACTGGATGATGTGAATGCCCGCAATGCGCGCGACATCAAGGACGTGGATGCGCGGGCGCAAGCCGGAATCCTGAAGGCGCAGACTCAGGCTGATGCGGCCAACCAGACCGCAAACTCGGCCAACCAGGAGGCGCTGAACGCCAATAACACCGCGCAGCAGGCCTCGGGTCACGTCGACCACGTGAACCAAACAGTCAACGGTCTGGATCAGTACCAGCAGGCTTCGGACATGGAGATCAAGTTCCGCGGCGGAAGCCCGGTGCTCTCCTCCGACGCGAAAGCCCAGTTGGACCAGCTAGCGGCCAACCTGACCGGCCGCCAAGGTTACATCCTGGAGATGGAAGCGCACTCGCCTGCAGCGGGCAGCGCTGGCATACAGAGTTCGCAGCGGCTGGCTGAATCGGTCCAGCGCTACCTTGTGGCAGAACATCAGATTCCTGTCTATCGCATGCATTACGTGGCTCTTGGCAACGCCCAGGTGGCTTCCACCAGCGACCAAACCCAGCAGAAGCCGGCGCGGGTAAGGACGAGCAGCGTGCATGTGATGTTGATGGAAAACAGTTTGGCGGCCCGGGCAGATGCGTCCCCCCAAAGCGCACCTGCTTCTGGTAGCTCTGGGCAGCAGCAGCCGTAAAAGCGGCTTTAGCCCTCCCCCGAGGCTTTTGCTCGAGCGCCAACGGCTACCCGCCGTCCGGCCGCCAATCAAGCTCTCGCAACGCGAGAGAACCAAGGCAACTTGGCCCCCGTTTCGACGGGGGCCGTTTTTTTGGGAAAGACAGGGAACGAAAGAACAGGGAACAGGGATCAGGGAACAGGGAACAGGGATCAGGGATCAGTGATCAGTGATCAGCGGACGGAGCGAGGGAGCTGGGGAGCAAAGTTGAGTCGCAGTTTTTGCGTTTCTCGCTTAAATGGTGTGGCCGGACCGTAAGTCCTATGCAATCAGACTCAATGTTCGTTTCGGGGGTGCGTTGACCCGGCCAAATGTTCGCTCAAACGGTGTCGCTCGCCCCGCAAATGTTCGCTCGTTAGGTTGCGATTTTTCGAGGGGAATACCTTGAAATTGAGCAATCAATTGGTAAGTAAAACCATGAAATTGACCAAATAAGAAGAGCAAAAACCACGAAATTTCCCATCAGGATGTCAAAACGGCATCGGAGGCCCAATAAGAGGGGTGCTTCCGCCGTTTCGCCTGCAAGCCGACGTTGTCTGGCGGGGATTTTTCAACTTCTGCTTCGTTCACGGTCGGCAGGTGCCTGGCCCCTCCGTCCCTGCCTTTCGCCTCAGGGCCAGCGTTCACTCTTTCCGGGCGGGGATGTCTTTTCGAAGAGCAGAGAACGCGGCGAGACGGCGCTCGACCAGCGGGCACTCCCGCTTGCTCTGGAGCCATCGTGCGAGCAAAGATCACCACAAGCCGACTTTCGGTTACAAATTCCGCCCCTCCAAGGAGATCGGCACCGTCATAAGGTAGCAGGCCAAAACGGTACGCTCCCGTTCTGGGAAAGCAACGGACATTGGGAATCAGAATGTCAAGGGAGCGGGCATTGACTAATAGACGTTCGCCGTACATTCTCCTATGATGGTTTTAGGCGTTACCGCTCATCAGTCCGCCCCTTAAGATCTGGCTGAGGCCAAAAAAATACGCGCGACGAGGGACCAAATGCTCCAGCAACTTGAACGTGCGGAAACTCTGCGCCGGGAGATTTCCCCGCGCATCACCCGGAAGCGTAAGGCAGAGTTGGGCCAGTTCATGACTCCGTCCAGTGTTGCCCGTTTCATGGCCTCGTTGTTCCCGCAGAATACAGGGCCAAATTGCCGCCTGTTGGATCCTGGCGCTGGAGTCGGCGCACTTTCGTGCGCCTTTCTCGACAGATGGACAAAAGGCGGCTTTGACTTCGACTCCGTTGATGTATTCGCGTATGAAATCGACGAATCATTGAGGAGCCACTTGTGCAAGAACCTTAGCGCGTACAACGGGGTTCGGCCACATGTTTTCGGGGGAGATTTCATAGGACTGGCAGATCAGCCACTTCTGAGCGGTTAAGACGAATACACGCATGCATCCTTAATCCGCCCTCTAAGAGAATCAATAGCGACTCCGACCATCGGCATGCTCTGCGCAACCTCGGAATCGAGACTGTGAATCTCTACTCTGCGTTCCGTTGCGCTCGCAGTTGCCTCGCTGTGCCCCTGTTATACCCTAGCGCTCTGGCGCGGGCTCCCAGTCCGGACCGTTCATCACCTGAAACATATCGGAATCCACCCAACACATCTTCATTGCTCTACCGTCGCCTTCGGGCAACGGGTTGGAAATGCCCTCCGACCGGATGGGCGGGCAGTCTTCGATCTCCCATCCTCTGCGCCCAAGCTCTTCCTGCTCCAATTCACTCAATATGCCAATAACGTATGCCATCGCTTCCCCCGGTTTCTGGCGCTCAGCGCCGGTTATGGGTTGGGGCTGTCGTCGCGCGGATCCCCGCCCTGAGGAGCAGGAATCGCTTCTCCTCAGGACACCCATCCTTCCGCCCCGATAGCCCTTAACATGACGGAGATAACCATAATACCGCTACTTATCGTCTGCAGACGAGGTCTGCCCAATCACCCTACAATCAGGCTCAAATGAACAGAACCGTCGCTTTTGGAAGGAAGATGAAGGCGATAAGGGAAGGGCTCGGATACTCCCAGGAGCGACTCGCAGAGTTGGCCCGCCTCCACCGAACCTATATAGGCGGCGTCGAACGGGGAGAACGCAACGTCAGCCTTCTGAATATTTGGCGAATTGCGGACGCTCTTGGAGTCACCCCTTCGGTTCTCTTCGCGGCCTCCGTTGATGAGGCCGCCTCGACTGGTGCCCCTGCACTCAAGGGTGCCGAGAAAAAGGACGGGAAGTGGACGAGGGGACGGAGACATTAGTAGAGGCGGCACTCGCCGAGGCGAGCCGCAACCAAACCGCTAAGAAGGCGGCAAATATCCTGCTGAAAAGCGACGCCCTGTTTCTTGTACCCACTGCCAAGCAGAAGCGGCTGTTGTTGGTGGAGTTCGCGAAACGGAATCTTGTGGTGTACGGCAAGGCGTTCGACGTCGTAAAACTTGCGCAAGAGCTGAATCTCGATGACGCCTCGGAGATCGCGCGCAACCTCGACAAAATAGTCTTATGCGAGGTCAAGTCGAGCAATCGCAAGCTTCCGGAAGACTTCAAGGGCTACTTCTTCGCACTCACTACCGCCGAATTGCTCGTGGCTCAAAACCTAAGGCATCGATACAAGTTCGTCTTCGTGAATACTGTCACACACACATACCTTGAATTGACTTTGCAGGAACTGTTCGGACGCGCGAGGGGAATATACCCGACATGGAGCATCATGTTCTAGCCGCGACGTCTCAGGCGGCGTTTTAGCTTCGCCTTACGGTTTCGTTGCGGCGCGATAACGACATAAAGCTGGATCGTGAGGGCCGGGACTATTGGATTAAGCCGCTAAGAGAGATCGGCGCAATCGAAGAGGTCACGCTCCTCGACGGGAAATTCGTTTCGGGTCACGTGAAGGCAAAATCTCCGAACTCGTCGTATCGACTTAACAAGGAATTCGTTTCAGTCCTCAAAGCACCTAAAGATAGCTGGGAAGAAGAGCTTTCCCGCTGGAACAGCAAGGATGCAACTCGGCGCCGCATGGCGATGCAGGCCCGAGCCGCAGAAGAGTCAAAAAAAAGGGCGGTTGACACCGGCCACAAGCACCTAATAAATCTTTCTATTTCCATTTACGCGAAGAACTTCCTGCCAGACTTTTCCGTTCTCTATGTTGATGATTCTGACGGTCAAAGGATTTCTCCCAAAGACGCACAAAGGCTCACAAGAGCTGGGGTTTCTATCGGGCTTGAAGACGCGTTCCCTGACGTTTTACTTTGGAATTCGGAAAGCGAGGAGCTTTGGTGTATCGAAGCCGTTACGAGCGACGGCGAGGTCGATTCCCACAAGGTTGAGCAGTTAAAAAAGATGGCGAAACGCTGCGGCAAGAAAGGCGTGGGGTTCACGACAACTTATCTAACCTGGAAAGCCGCGGCTTCCCGCCAAGATGCAAACCGAAACCTAGCAATGGGCTCCTTTGTGTGGATCGCATCCGACCCGAGCCGCCAGTTCGAGGTGAGCACATTTGAAGATTTTCTCTCAAGGAATGATCCTCCCGATCAAGGCGCATGAAGCGCCCCGCGGAGAAATAGGCCGAGGCCCCAGCGGAAGAGACCCCCGGATAGATCCCGAAGAACGCCGATTGCGCACCCAACCCACCGCCCCGCCTCCCAAAACTCGTCCCCCACGTTAGCAGCGGCCGCTGGCCCTGGGCTGGGATTGCTCGCGGATGCGCAAAGGGCGGCGATGGGTTCGGGGGCTTGAACGGGCTGCGGAAAAAGGCCGAATTTGCGGCTGGCGATGAGAGAACATCCCACAGGGGCTAAAGCCCCACACTGATTTTTCGCAGCTAGCGGCGCGAGTGAACTCGCGCCCTGATACAAAACTCCTTGCCCATGGAGTTTTTCCGCAGCCTGTGAAGCCACGCCCGAGAAAGAAACATGAATGGGAATTCAACACAAAAGCCATCGGTGAAGAGGCCCGAGCCTAAAGGCCGGGACCTCGAACTTCCGGTTTCAGGGGCCTGAAGGCCCCTGCTCCCTCCGCGAAAGCGAAACTCACGTCTAGCTTGATTCGGAGGCGGAGCTGGCAGCGATGCCGTGGTGCAGCTTTCTCGACAGGAGAATGCTCGATACGCAGAAACCAATAAACAAGTAATAGCCGGGCAGGATCTTCGAAGCATTGGTCGGGATCAGTACTTGTTGGACGTTGGGCACGGAGCGCAAGCCGTCGAACGCGCTGCCGATGACGCCGTTGAAGGCGACAAAGGACATGAAGATGGCGAGCACCATGACGTCGGCCATGGACCACTTGGATAGCTCGAAGGCAAGCAACTTGACGAAGCGATTGGTGCGCAACAGCGTTGGCCGGAAGAGACTGGCCGCGAGCGCCAGCATCTTGAGCGTGGGGAAGACGACGCTGAACAGGATCACCAGCACGCCCACGACCGACATCTCCGGCCGGCCCATGTGGATCAGCGTCTGAAACACCTCATACACAGTTTTGCTGCGGTAGTAGAGCGACTGGTCGCGAAACTCGATGGGCGTGCCGAGCAGGGTTGCGTCAATTTTTGTGACGCGGACTTCGACCTCGAGCATGGGGCTGAGCACACCGCCGACTCCCATCGCGATGCAAAACGACATCAGCACCACAACGGCGGCTCGCGAGAGCGCGGGCGTGCCGATCATCAAGAGGATGAAGGCAAGCGCCGCAGATGCGAGCACGATGAGATAGTCGCGATTCAATTGCGTGTCGGCGGCTGCGATCTGCTGGCCAAGTGTCTGCTCGCATGCCGCGCCGCTCGCGCACCCATAGTGGTGCAGGATGGCGTTATAGGTGGACATGTCGGTGTTGCCGAATGTGTTGGCGACCGCGTTGGCGAGCACGCCGCGAATGGAATCCTTGAAGCCCTTTTCCGTTCCCTTATTGACGAGTTGCGCCATGACCACGTTGGTATACTCGGGCACCTTGGGGCGGAGCGATGCGATCATTTTGCTGACGAACATGCCCTGGATCCCGCTGGGTTTGTCCGCATCCATCTTGTCGAGCAGCGCGTTCAGCGCCCGTTGCACCTGGGGCCGAAGGTTCTTGCTCTGGCCTTTGAAGTCGAGCTGGTCGATTTGCGCGTTGAGCATGGGGCCGATGATGGTGCGCCACTGGTCGGCGCTCAGGATTCCGTAGCGGGCGTTTTCGATCTCAGCCAAATCTGTACGGATGAGACGGCGCGCGGCGAGCCCGTCAACAGTCTTCCAACTGAACCAGATGGCGGGCAGGAGCAAAATCGCGGCCGCGGCCAAGCGGAGATAATCGAACCAATGGGAATGCCCGCTCGGTGACGGATTCGTCGCTGTGCTCACGTTTTCCTCAACATGATAAGCCGGTGTGCCCACGTTTGCCTCGACGTGATAATGAGTATAAACACGTATTGCCGCGTGCGCCGGTTTTCACGGGCTTGCCGCGAGTCGCGGAAAGCAGGATTTGGATCAGAGGCATATCGCACCTCGTGGGTTTTCAATCGGTTCGAATTATCGCTCTATTCAAAATAGATGCGGGTCGCGTTGGACGAGGGTGTATCTAAACCAACTATTTAGACAAAGGGGGATCGGCAACTCGGCGATGCCACGGTGCATCAGGGGTTGGGAGCGAGTGCGAGTGCGAGTGCGAGTGCGAGTGCGAGTGTGAGTGTGAGGGGCCGGCCGTGTCCTTGTAACAAAGCCCCATGGAGTGAGTTTTTCCACAGGCTCTAAAGTCGTGCCCACGCAAAACCGGATCGATGCAACCAGGCCCTGTCCCCTGGTCCCCTGCTTTTATCAGGGCCGGCGCGCCCGTAACTATCTCATCTACCTAAGCTGGCTGGCTGGCTGTCCTCCCTAGTGTTACGACGCCGAATCCGCTGCGCTGGGAGAGCCGTGTCGGTGGAAAAGATCGTCGCTTTTCAATCGGTAATGAGCAAAATGGCACAGAACTAGCAGCGCAAAACTGGGATAGTTTGAAGATTCAGTCGAGTGCTTTGCGAGAAGAGTTCCCTGTTTTTTCCCGCTATTCACGCCAGGCACTTTCTAACTCCCCTGGTTTTTGGGCGTTACTCAGCGCTGCGAGGACGAGTTAGAGAATGCACGCTCTCTTGAAGAAGCTGAGATACCGAGGGGCGCCGATGGGGCGTAATCCTCGGAGGAGGAGGCGACAAAAAGAATGAGGAACTTCTCACTGATTCAAGGCTCGGCAACAAGGAGATTTCAGATCGAGCGGAGCGACGCGGGCTCCCTAGAAAACGGCGCTCGAAATGTGAAAGGCAGCAGTCTCCACCAGTTCCCTTCACGGTTCGCTCCAAAAAGAGAGGGCTGGACGGAGGAGGGCTGGGCCGGCACCCGCCTGCTTTATCGAAAGGGTGAATTCTTAAGACAGACTTCAGACGAGGAGTTGTTCGACCTGGCTTCGATTTCGGAGCGCTTCTCCTGCCGGGGTACAGTTCTCATCATAGAAGAGGGCCAGAAGCCGGCCAGGGTTTTGTTGTTGCTTGAGGGGAAGGCAAAACTTTCTCTTAACTCAATCGACGGCCGGCGCTTGATTATCGGATTTGCCTCGCCGGGCGAGATCCTCGGGCTCACCTCGGTAGTCTCAGGCCTTCCCTACGAAATAACTGCGGAAGCGCAATTCCCGTGCATGATTTCATCTCTCCCGCGACAGAGCTTTCTCGACTTCCTGGTGCGCTCTCCGGTTGCGTGCCAGAATGTGACGCGCCAACTGAGTCACGATTACAAGCGTACTTTAGGGCAATTGCGTATGCTCGGGCTCACGTCGTCGGCGCCGGCGAAACTCGCGAAGTTATTGCTGGACTGGTGCGCGGAGAGTTCGCAGACATTGCGCGGCAAGCAAATCCAGTGCTCGTTCACACATGGAGAGATTGGAGAACTTATTGGCGCATCTCGCGAAACCATCAGCCGCTGTATGAATGACTTCAAGCGCCGGGGACTCCTGGAGCAACGGGGCACGGCGTTGCTGGTTCCGGATTGCGCGGCGCTGGCTGTCTATGCGGGCATAAGCTCAACACCGGATCCACGTGAGCCGGCCGCGTGATCAGCGAGCAGTGGTTAGTGGTTATTGGTTGGTGAGTAGTGGTTAGTGATTCGTCCGAGTTTATGCAACGAGTTATGGCGGCCGGCGGGCCAAGCCGCTGATTAGCCGATCATCGCATCGAGAATCTGTTGGATATGCAACGCGGCGCAGTCGATATGCGGAAAATCCGTATTGGCTTCATTGAATAACAGCGAAAGATCCGTACCGGCCATCAGGATGACATCCACTCGATCTCGTCGCCGCAATGTACGCGCAATGCGGGTCAAGCCGAGCCACTGCTCTTCGGTGCCCTTTCCCTTCTGCACCAACTCGGCATAGGTTTGGTGGATGAACTCCACCTCGTCCGGCAGGGGTTGGCAGAACTCCACACCGCTGACCCGGCCAAACAGTTGGGACTCGATCACGAAGCGCGTGCCGAAGACAGCCACGCGTTTGGTTTTCCGCGACGCGATCTCCTTCTGAAGCGGCGGGAAGATGCTCACGATGGGCAGCGGAGACAAGCCGGCAAGCTCTGCCTCGCAGAAGTGCGGTGTGACCGCTGGGAGGGCAATCAACTCCGCACCCGCGGCTTTCATTCGCTCCGCGAAGGCTGCCAGATACCGGGCCAGTCCGACGCGATCGCCGGCTCTCACAAAATCGAACACACGCTCCGTTTCCGCATGGACCATCACAATATCGAGGGCCAGGCCCCGCGCCGCGTGCGCCTGGGCCAGGCCGCGGTAGTAGTGGATCGTGGCTCCAACGCCGAGCCCGCCGACCAGGCCAAGACAACGACCTTTGCTCATAGAGTTAAGAGTAAACTCTTGGCGCGTGGGAGAGCGCGTTGCTGCCCAGGGATCGAGGGCCGCGGCTGAGTCGGCGGTCCTCCCCGGTCCCCAAAGGCGAGGGACCGGGGGCACCATCGACTGCGCCGGGCAGTTTGATGCGGCACGGGCGCAGCGGTTGCGCAAGGCGCGTGGCTGGGGCACAATACCAGCAATCCTCAGAAAGCAGGTTCCGCGATGCGCAAGTTCTCTAACAGACTGCAAGGGCTTTCCTTTGCTGTCGTTGGCATTTTTTGTGTGGCCACGTTCTCGCTGGCCACGGCGGCCGGCCGGGCGCAGACTCCGTCCACCAACCCGCCCTCCAATGCCAACAACGAATGGCTGGCGCAGGCGGCCAAACTGTATTACTCCAGTTCCAAGGCGGGTTTCAAAGGCTATGACTGCGCCCTCCACCCCAATTGGCAAGCTCTTTACTCCTCAAAAAGCAGCGGCTCGTTGAGTGCCGCGGACACTTCGGCGGTGGCGTTGCTGAATTCTGTAAAGACTGCGCTCCATGCGCGCATGGACAGCAGCTCCATCGTGGACTGGAAGCCGCCCGCGCAGCAGCTCGACACCGACCAGACTGCTCTGCTCGGCCAGATGCACGACGCGCTGAATCAAATGGTCCAGGGATTCATGCAGTTCTGGACGCCATTCATCGAGAGTCAGGTCGTTCCCGATTCGTCCGACGGGCTGGAAATGACGGCGACTGCCGATGGCGGCATGAAGATTCACGTCGCGACACCTCAGGTGGAAGTGAACGAGGTGTTCGACAGCGGCCAGATCTTGCGCCAGTACGGCGTGATCATGAGCGGCACAAAAGTTGACGTTACACCCACGTATTCTCCCAGCGATCACGGCTTGCTGATCTCTCACTTCCATGCCCTCATCCAGCCAAAGGATGAGCTGCAAAAGGCCCAGGAGATGAACGTGGACGTCGCCTACCAATGGCTCGAAGGTTTTCCCATCCCCGCGACCCTCAATATGGATGTGACCGGCGTTGCGGGTTTGAACATCGCGTTTGAGAACTGTACCGTGCAGCACTGAACGCTTACAGGTTTCAGACCGCGCCCATAAAAAAAGCTCCCGGCAACGGGAGCTTTTCGTTTCAGTCCAGTTTCTTTATTGTCCAGGGGGCGTCGCGGGTTCCAGGTTCGAGGCCTGTTCGTAGGTCATGCGCAGGTACTTGTAGGGATTCACGGGCACATTGTGCAAGCGCACCTCGTAGTGCAGGTGGGGCCCGGTGGCCCGGCCCGACTGTCCCACATAACCAATCACCTGGCCGCGCGTCACATGCTGTCCGGGAACGACCGCAACCGCAGAGAGATGCCCGTAGAGCGTCCGCACGTCGTGACCGTGGTTCAGTACTACCGCGCGTCCGTATCCCGCGCCCAGGTCGGCGCCGGTTACTAAGCCATCGCCCGCCGCGCGCACCGGCGTTCCATAGGGTGCGTCAATGTCCACGCCGGAGTGGAAGGCGCCTTCGCCGTTGAACGGATCCTCACGCTCGCCGAAGCTCGACGCCACGCGACCTTCGACCGGCCACATCGAGGGCGCATCGGCCAGCTCCGTCCAGTCGCCGGTAAAGTTCGAGGACAGTCCGCTCTCGAGGGCACGCGAAATCTGCCCGGAAAGAGCCACGTTGCGCAGCGCGTAAAACGTGTCAATGGAGTTGGCGACCTGCTGCTGGCTCATTTCGTCGGATTGCGACAAGCTGGCCGGGGCCGGAGCCTTGGCGCTGGCGGGAGCCGCCGGCTTGGCTGCTTCCAACCGGTTCTGGCGCAATCCGTAGAGCGCCGTGACTTCGTTGGCCAGAGCGCCGAGGGAGGCGACCTGGATGCTGCGATTGTGCGCGATCTCTGCCATGCGCTGGTAATTCAGGCGCAGGGTTTCGCGTTCCGCGCGAACCTGGTTGTAACTTTCGGTTTTGAGCAGCATGCGGGTGTAGGACCCGGCCAGGCCCACAATGGTGAAGGCACCGATGATCGCGGCCACCAGGAATCCATAGGCATACTTCAGCGGAAGCGGAATCTTCCGTAAGTGGCCTTCCTCATCTCTGGCGACAAAAACTATGTAATAGCGCTTGCGTAACATTGTGCCTGCGATCCCCGGCGACCCTCGGGCCGCAATGAATTTGAATACGGGGGAAAATCGTAACGGATACGAGCATTTACGCCCACACCAAAGTTGTACAGCCCTGACAGGGTAGATGCTAGAACGTTCTTCAAGGTTAACAGACCATTACTCGCAGGGTCAATCAAAAGCATGGGCATTTACTGCCTAAAGTACCGAAATGGAAGGAGCCTTTGCCAACGGACCACTTTCATAATAAACAATTTATAATCAGTATTATACAAGCTGCGTATGGACTCGATGCGATCACACCCATTCCGCCCGACGGACTCCCCGGAGCCCAAATATCCTATCCTGAAGAACATGCAATCCGGTGGCAAGAATCCTCGTAACGGCGAGGCGGGCGAGTTGGCCCTGCTGAAGCAGATCCGCGCACGGGCAGCGCAACTCTCCCATGGCGTTGGGCATGGCGGGTTGGGTCTGGGCATCGGCGACGACTGCGCGTTGCTTGGAATCGGCGCCGGCGAGGAGCTGGCCGTGACGACCGATCTCTCCATCTGCGGCCGCCACTTTCGGCTGGATTGGCAGACCCCCGAGTCGATTGGGCATCGCACGCTGGCGCGCGGCTTGAGCGATCTGGCCGCGATGGGAGCGCGGCCCGTTGCGGCTTTCCTGTCACTCGGCATACCCAGAGAACTGATCCAAAACGCAAAAGGGCGTGAGCGCAGGCCCGGCGGAGAGACATGGATTGACCGGTTTTTCGATGGATTCTTCGCGCTGGCCAGCGCCTTTCAAACGCCCGTGGCAGGCGGCGACCTAGCGGAATCGCCGCTGGCTGTGGCCGACATCGTTCTGGTTGGCGCAGTGCGGCGCGGCAAAGCATTGCTGCGCTCCGGCGCACGGCCCGGCGATCTGCTTTACGTGACCGGGGCACTGGGCGGCGCCGCTGCGGGCCTGGCACGGCTGGCGGAGCTGGCCGCGAAGGCGCACGCGGCGAGGCCTGGGTCCAAAAGGAACTTCGGGAGAATTGCTCCGCTGCGCATTCCCGCCAAACTGCGACCGCTGCTTGCGCCGCATCTCTTTCCGCAGCCGCGCATCAGGCAGGGACTGTGGCTGGCGAAACGCGGCATCGCGAGCGCGGCTATCGATTTGAGCGACGGGCTTTCCACCGACCTGGCGCATCTGTGCGAGGAGTCAACTGTCGCAGCGGAAGTCGATGCGGCGGCGCTGCCTGTTCATTCGGGCGCGACTCTGGAACAGGCTCTCAACGGCGGCGAGGATTACGAACTGCTGTTCACGGCTTCGCCGGAGGCGCGGGTGCCACGCAGGATCGACGGAGTTCCCATCACGCGCATCGGCCGCATCGTTCGCCGGCGCAAAGGCAGGCCGGCGGTCGCGCTGGTTGCCGCGCAAGGCCGTCAGGCTCTCGCGCCGCGGGGGTGGGAGCATTTCTGCTGAGGCGCTGCAAGCAAAAAACTGCCGCAGCAATGCCGGGCCGCGGCCTTAGCTCTTATGCACAACCTCGAACGAATACCCGTCCGGATCAAACACGTCGGCGGCGTAGTATCCCGGATAGTATTCGAGTCGCGCCCGCGGCGAGATATTGTCTTTGGCGCCGGCGGCTATCGCAGCCGCGTAGAACTCGTCGACTTTTTTATTGCTGGCGGCCATGAAGCCCCAGTGAATTGAGGCCGGATCGGGTTTTCCCTGCTGGAGCCAAAAGTACGCTTGCTTTCCATCGCCAAATCCCCAGAGGTCAGGATGACCCGCTTCGCCCTTGTAGGGCAGGAAGTATTTGATGTTCAGAGGCTTCAGCGCCGCCTCATAGAACGCCAGAGAACGTTCGACATTGCTGACCGTCAGAATGATGAAACCGAGCATGTGTCTCCCCTTCAGTATTAAGAGCGACGCAATGGGCTTTTCGCCAGTCTCTTGCCTCAGTCGAGGGTGTCCTCGGGCCGCGGCGGTTCTCCACCCTTGCGGTTCAGGATGCGCCGGAAGGCTTCGCGGTCCGCGCGGGCTCGCCGCTCGGCAAAAAAGTTCTCCGTCTCCATGGCGGAAATCTTTTCCGCCGCCGCGATGACCAGGAACTGGCTCATGCTGGTCCCGTCGCGCTCGGCGATCTTTTCGAGAGCGGCTTTCAATGAAACCGGCAGGCGCAGCGAAAATGTGGCAACGCGGGTAGTCATGCTTCGAGCCTCCTTAGAACTTCACCGGGGCGCAACACCTCGCCTGCAAAATGAGATCATTAGCGATATCATTTTAGTGGAAAAAGCCCTGCATCTTCATGAATCACCGTAGATTTCGGCTGAGCCTGTCGGCGGCGGACACTTCAGTATTTGTAAGAATCGAAGCAGGGTTGGGCAAGAATCGGGCGAACGAACGGCGAAACCGCTGACTGAGTCACGGAATTTTCTGCGCTCAGCTCAGGCGCCGTCTTCGAAGACTCTTGGAACATCGACGCCGAGGGCGGTGGCGAGGTCGTGCTGATGCTCCTGCTCCTGGGCGAGGATTTTGCGGAGCTGCTCAGCGAGCGCGTAGTGGCCAATGGCCTCGGCCTGTTTAATGCGCTTGCGATAATTCCTGATGGTCTCGGTTTCGTTTTCGAGGTCGAAGCGGATCATATCTTCTGCTTTATCCGAGAGCCTTACTGGCTTGGGCACGGCCGTGGGCTTGCCACCCAAATAGTCGATCTGGTCGGCGATGATCATGGCATGCGCCAGTTCTTCGCCGGCGTGCAGCTTCAATTCGGCGGCGATCTTCATCCACTGGGCGCCAGTGAGTGTGTTGCTATAAATAATGTAGGCGATGATGGCCTGATATTCCCGGGCCAAATCCTCGTTGAGAGCAACTATAAGCTCCTTGATCTGGCTTTTGTTTGACTTGCCGCGTTGCTTCGGGGTTGCGCCGGCTGGCTTCGCTTTGGCCATGATTTTCTCACTTTCGTTGTCGATTGGCGGTGGGGACAGATAAGGGGGAAGGCTGACAAGGAGTTCGATGCATAACCTACCCCTGCGGGTTGCACAATCGCTCTAAAAAATTTAGACGACGCCAAAGCGTACAGTTTCGTCCTTTCCTTAGCCCGAAGAGGTTTAGAACTTATCCGCAGACAGGTAGCGCCAGCCTCAGGGCCGGTTGTCGTGCCGGTCTCCTCAGGCTACGGCATAAGCCAGAATGAGAAGCGAGTTCGGCCAAGAATGGATTGGCAGGGGCTGAAGGCCGGATTGACTTTGCTCCCATCACGGCGCGACTGAAGTCGTGCCCTTTCAAATCAACGGGGGCTTCCGCAGGCTGTGGAGACCGTCGGCGCTACTTCAGGAGCCAATTGACGGATAAGCTCTTACTCCCCGTTGCGCTGTGCCCGCGCTTCCTTGACCATGATCAGGAAGCGTCGCGCCAGCTCATGAATGCGATCGGCCTGGCAACGCTCGAGGGCTTCCCTGGGCAGCAGTTCGTGGCCCACGCCAATGGCGCGCGCTCCGGCAAGAATGTAGTCGAACGCGGTGAGCTGATTTACGCCGCCGGTCACGATCAAGGGAATCTGCGGCAGAGGCACTTCGAGCGCGCGGATATAGTTGGGCCCGCCCGCCGTGGCCGCGGGAAAGATCTTGACAAAGTCCGCGCCGGCCTGCCAGGCGGCGATGACTTCCGATGGCGTCAGGGCTCCCGGAAAAACGCAAACGTCCGCTCGCCTGGCGCAGGCCACCACTCCCAAAGCCAGTCCCGGACTGGTGATAAATCGGGCTCCGGCATCCACACACCGCTGCGCCGATTCTGCATCCAGCACGGTTCCAGTTCCGACGATCAGGTCGGGAAAACGCTTGGCGAGTTCCTCGATCACCTCCAAGGCTTTGGGCACTGTGAGTGGAACCTCGAGCACCGGAATTGCTGCCGCGCGCAAAGTCTCCGCGGCAAACCGCACGTGGTCCGGGCTCTGCACGCGCGCACACGGGACAATACCAATATCGTTGATTCGCTTGCTGACTTCCTTGCTGTGCATCAACCCTCCGCGCGAAAGCTACTGCCCATCGTGCATCGAAAGAGGGGCCGTCGTCAAAAAGGCAGTGGTTAGTGATTAGTGCTTAGTGATTGGTGGTTAGTGGTGAGTGGGAATGCTCCCCCGAGTTGACAGGCAGGATATCAGCGGCGGCACACGGCGTGCATGATCGCCTCCACCACCTGCTCCGGCGTCAACGCGTCCACTGCGATGGACACGTGCGCTGTTCGGTAGAGCGGCAAACGCCGCTGGTAGCGGCTGGCCAGGTTCGTCTGGTCGGCCAGAATGGGCCGTAAATGCTCGGTGCCGCGGCAACGTTCGAGTGTGGTGGCCAGCTCTACCTCAAGGTGAACCAGCAGTGTCTCCGGCGCGTTCAAGAGCAGCGAGCGCGTGGCCGCATGTTCAATGGCCCCGCCGCCCAGCGCCAACACCAGGGCTTCTTCGCCGGCTAGCCGCGCAATAGTGGCGCGCTCCCGCTCGCGGAACGCGGCTTCACCCTCCCGCGCGAAGATTTCCGGAATGGTTGCAGCGGCCTCGGCTGCGATCACGTCGTCCGCATCCACGAACTTCCAGCCCAGTTGCCGCGCTACGAGCGGCCCGACGGTGCTCTTGCCTGAGCCCATGAAGCCGGTGAGCGCAATGCGCCGCACGCGCGTGCCCGTGCCTTGTTTGCCTTGAGAGCTCGCGTTCGCGGGACTGGCTGACATTGGTTTCAGTATAGGAGCGCATACAGAGATCAGAGAACAGAGATCAGAGATCAAAAACAGCGCACACAGAGATCAGAGAACAGAGATCAGAGATCAAAAACAACGCACACAGAGATCAGAGAAAAAGAACGGGAAAAGGAAGGCAGCTTTCAGCTATCAGCCATCAGCGACTCCGAGCAGAATCCGAGAGCTGAACACTGATCTCTGATCTCTGTTCTCTGTTCTCTGATCTCTGTTCTCTGATCTCTGTTCGCGGTCACCCTAGCACCATCACCACGGCGCCGGCGGTAATCAGTACGCCGCCCACGAGGGCCGCGGCATTCAGTTTTTCGCCGAGCAAGAGCCACGCGAAGACCATCACCAGCGGAACGCTGAGCTTGTCGAGCGGCGCTACCCGCGAGGCCGGTCCCAACTGCAAGGCGCGAAAGTAGCAGAGCCACGACAGACCCGTGGCAATTCCCGAGAGCGCGAGAAAGAGCAGGGTGCGGCGATCGAGCGAACGTATCTCGCCGTGCTTGCCCAAAGCGAACGCGATGCCCCAGGCAAAGATGACGACCACGGTGGTGCGCAGCGCCATGGCCAGATTCGAGTCAACGTGCGCCACACCCACCTTGGCCAAGAGCGCCGTGGCGGCGGCAAAGAGCGCGGAAAACAATGCCCAGAAAATCCAACTCCCGGTCCAGGTGCTCATGGCAATCAGCATACGCGCCCGGTGCTGCCTTCGGCTTTGGCCGCCGCTTCATGTCCAACGTATGTCGTCCTGAAGGTAGTGAAGGATCTGCGGTTGCTTTTCCCTGCTTCCGCGTTGTCGAATCTGCGCCGTCGCGCCGGAAATGGGCCGAAAAGCAGCCGCAGAATCTTCGTCGCTACGCTCCTCAGGATGACAAATCGATGAAGGTGCTACAACAATTCCAAATGCGATTGCCTTGGAAAACTGCACGGGCACAACGGCCCGAGCGCATCTCGCGAGATAGAATTGCCTCATGCGTTCGATCGCGTGTTTGATGTTTGCCACTCTGGCGGCTGTGGCTCTGCCGGTCCTGAGCGGCTGCGGCTATCACACGCTGGGCGCGGCCACGCATCTGCCTCCCGGCGTGAACACGCTTGCGGTGCCGGTGTTCGCCACGCGCACCGAGTCCAACGGTACGGAAACGGCGATGACTGAGGCGGTGGTTCGCGAGTTCATGACGCGGACGCGCTTCCGCGTGGAGACGAATTCGGGCGCCGATGCCGACGCGGTGCTGCACGGCACCATCCTCAAGCAGGCGGTTACGCCGCTGACTTACAACGCGGCGACGCAGCAGTCGTCGAGCTTCGTCATTACCATCGTGGCTTCCGTTACGCTCACCGCGCGCGACGGGCGCGTGCTCTACGAGAATAAGAACTACATTTACCGCGAGCAGTACCAGTCCTCCACGGATCTGCCTACATTCATTCAGGAAGATCCTGCGGCCATTCAGCGGCTGTCGCGCGAGTTTGCGCGGCAACTGGTGGCCGATATCCTTGAAGGGATCTGACAGGCGCAATTCCGTACGTTCGCATCACCCATCCTCCTAAAAAAGCGCGGAAAAGGATGGGGCAACGAAGGCTGAGGTTTGTGCCTTCCCACCCATTCGGCGCTGAAACTGCCGAATGGATGGGGCAACGGGCGCTGCTCATGTTAATTCCTGCCGGGTTTTCCGCGCTGGTGTGTTGGCTCGCGGGGCGGTATTCTGGAGCCGCATGATATCGAAACTCATGCAACACACGGCCGGGAGCCTGCTCCTGTGAGCGGCGCGCGCTGGGGCGCGGGATTTGCCGCGGCAGCCCGCTTCGTCGCGGAGATCGAGGCCGCGCAGGCAGGCACGGGGAAGCTGCGAGCCGGTTATGTGCTTGCCGGCGACGAGATCTTCCTTCTCGATCGCTGCCGCGCCACGGTGCTCAAAGCCTTGGTTCCCGCCGATCTTCGGGATTTCTGCCTTTCCGAATTCGATCTCACCTCAACTTCGATCTTTGAAGTGCTCGATCGCGCGCAGACGCCGTCGCTGATGGCTCCGTTCCAGGTGATTTTTGTGCGCAACGTGCGCCAGCTTTACACGCGCGGCGCAAAGAAAGATGAGTTCGCCGCGCTCGCCCGCTATTTCAAGTCGCCGAATCCGCAGGCTCTGCTCTTGTTCGTCGCGGATTTTCTGCGCATCCCCTCGGATGCGCGCCGCATGGAGCTCGACGACAAGAATCGCTACGAGCGGCTGACTGAGACTTTGGGCGAACACTGCGGCATGGTGGAACTGGCGCGCGCGAACGAGGAAGACGCCATGCGCTGGGCGGTTGCTACGGCGCAGCAGGCCGATACGCGCCTGGAGCCCGACGCGGCGCGCGAGCTGGTGGACGCGCTGGGCGCGGATATGATGCTGGTTTCGTCGGAACTGGAAAAACTATTGCTTTACACCTTGGGGCGGGGAAAAATTACGCTGGGCGACGTGGAGACCATGGTGCTGAGCGCCAAGCAGCGCACTCTGTATGAGCTGACCGATGCCATCAGCGCCCGCGACCGCGCGCGCGCGCTGGCCCTGTTGCAGGGATTGCTGAACAGCTCCGACGCCGGCGAGGAAGGGGCGATCGGGCATCTTTACATGCTGGCCAAAACCTTCCGGCAGATGCTGGTGATTCTGGAAAAGAACGTGCGCGATTCGCGCGCCATCTGGCAGGCGTTGTGGCAGGGATTTCGCATGCCGCCGTTTGCCGCCGACGACCTGATCCGCCAGGCGCGACGCTACAAGAGCCGCCGCGAGCTGACGCGAGCGCTGCGCCTGGTGGCCCGCGCCGACCTGGAGCTGCGCTCCTCGCCGCCCGATAAGCGGCTGGTGCTGGAGCGGCTGGTGTACGAATTGGCTTCAGAGCCCAAGGCCAGCGCGCCTGCGTGGGCCTCAGCGCAGTTATCGTTCGAATCGTAGCGTCCGCGAACCGGTTGGGCGAGGGGCTGGGTTCGTGCTGCAATCCCCGGTCCCCAAATGCGCGGGACCGGGGGCACCAAATGTTGTGGTGAGCCTGCATCTCAAAAAATTTGGGTGTCTGCGGATTTCTTCTATTTCGGCTTGTGTTCGTCCAGCCACGCGCCCAGCCGCACGTCGTCGTTCTCAATGTGATGCAGCAGCCAGTCACGAAGAAAGTTCAGCGCGTGCTGGTTCACTGTGACGCCGCTCTGGCTGTGGCGGGCGGCGAACGCCTTCACCTTCTCCATCAGGCGCTGGTGGTTCGCCATGTGCAGCGCGAGGCCCGGATATTTTGCCTCGCGCATCATCGCCTCTTCGTCGGCAAAATGCCTGGCCGTGGAGGCCGACAGCTTGTTTAGGAGCACGCCCATCTCCGCCGGCTGCGCAAATCGCGCCATCGCCGCCTCGAGTTCCCGGACCGCGTCGAACAGCTCTTTGTGTTCGTCGTCGATCGCCTCCACACCCACGGCGTATTTATCGCCCCAAGCCAGCTCGGCCATGCAGTTGCTCCTCTCGAAGGCGGATGGATCAAGGTCTCGTCAAAATGACTTTCTGCTTGCGCTCGGTGTCGCGGCCCGATCCGTCGAGCCAGAGACCGTAAGCGCCGTCTTCGCGAACCACATGCGCGGTATGCGACTCCCACAAGAGCCCTATCGGCTCTCGCGTCAGCGCATTCTTCTGCAGGCCCCAATAGTTGGCCAGTTGCCATATCTGTCCCAACATCCATTTGTGCCGCATCCGGTGCAGGGCCAGGCCGGGGAATTTTGATGCATCCATCAGCCCCTCTTCCAAAAGGAAGTGCGACCGGGTGGCGCGCGCCAGTTCCCGCAGGCTGTGAATTCTGCGCGCGGCATCCCCGTCCCTGGCCGCGTTGAAGTTGATCTCCACCAGCAGTTCCGAAATCTCACGGTGATCGCGATCGATCACCTGAATGCCCAGGTCGTGCTTGTGATTCGGTATTTCCATTTCGCGCTTCCTCCTTGTGGCCTTCGCCGATGGAATGAATGACCGCGATAAGAAACCAATCTGACGAGAAGAAGAAGCTACGATTTGAACGGCCGAAGGATGTGGCTGCACACGCCCATTCTGCAGCCGGCAACGGACGGCAATGGGATTATCGGATGGGATTGAGCAAACTTGAGGAGCGCGGAGAATGTGTTTGTGAGAGCGCCGGGCCTCAGCGGCTGAAGCCGCGGGATTCATGCGGTTTTACGGCACGGCTGATGTCGTGCTCTTTCGCGACACTATTTATGCAACCGGCTTTAGGAAACCCCGTGTTCACGAAGCCACGGTGCATACTTTTGATCGAAGGTTTCCATGTGATGCAGGAAACCCTGATGCAAACCGCAGAGCAAGGGACGCAGTTGCACCCCGTCTCCGTATTGCAGGCGATGCGCGGCCTGAAGAATGTTGGCCAACATGCGATGGTGCTCGGCGCGGTGCTCCGCAAGGCCTGCAAATGCGGTCTGCTCCATGAGCTGTTCCTCGCTCCAGAAGTGCATGCGCACAAACTCGATGAACTCATCCAGCAGTTCGCAGATCCTCTCGCGGCCGGCTCCGCGCAACAGCGCCAGGCGCAGTGCGTTGACGGTGTCCATGAGGATTCCGTGCTGGTCGTCCATGGCGCGTACGCCCACGCTACAGGCGTGGTTCCAGGTGAGAAGAGTCACATGAGCCTCCGCAGATTACTGAAGAAACTATCGGACAACCGTCATGATTCACTACTTGCAAATCGCGTTGTGGGTGACCAAAGTCTGCGCGCGGGCGCCGGCAATCAGCGCGTGAGCGCTTCATTTTGGTTTCCCAGCGTTTTGCACACTACGCGAAAGGATGGCATCAGGACACTAGCACCGCTAACACCGCAAACTCCGCCAGTTCCGCTGCGCTCTACTCCAGAATCACAGCCGGCTCCGGCTCGTGACCGCGCGTGGTGAGGGTGATGGCGGCGGCCAGGATGAGGGCTCCGCCCAGCCACGCGTAGGGGCCGAGGCGCTCGCCCAGCAGTTCCACGCCCAATATCGAACCGAGCACCGGCTCGATGTTCAGGAAGACTCCGGCGCGCGAGGCGGGCACCTGATGGATGCCCCAGTTCCATAGGAGGGTCGTGGTGGCCGTGCAAAACACGCCGCTGATGGCTGAGGCAATCCATGCCGTCGCGCTGATGTGGGCGAACGGCATGGGCGCAAACTTCTGGTGCGTGAGCGGCGCGAGCAGCCACCAGCCCAGATTGCAGATGACCAGCATCAACGTGCCGGAATAGATGGTGTACGCGGTGACCACGGGAGCGCTGTGGGTTTGCAGCAGTTTCTTGCTGAGCAGAATCCAGGCCAGGGCGACCATGAGCGAGGCGATCACCAGCAGGTCGCCGGCAAGCATGGGCGTCTCGCGTCCCGTGGTGGTGCGGTCGCCGCCCAGCGCCACCATGGCGGCGCCGGCCGTGGATGCGCACAAGGCCGCCCAGCCGATCCAGTCGAGGCGCTCGCCGGCAAAGAGTACGGCGGCCACGGCCAGCAGCACCGGCATGGCTCCCACCATGAGCGAGGCGTGGCTCACCGTGGTCAGAGCCAGGCCGTGAAATTGCAGGAGAAACTGAACGGGAATCCCGAAGAACGCTGCCAGCAGCATGATCCTGGTTTCCCCGGCGGTGAGGCGCACGCGGCGGCGCATTACGGGCGCCATGCCCAGGCAGGCAAACAGAAAACGATAGAGCACCATGTGCTCCACGTTCATCTCGTTGAGCACGAGGCGTCCCCAGTAGAACCCGGTGCCCCACAGGGTTCCCGCCAGGGCGCATGCGCCGTAACCGAGAAACCTGAAGTGCCCGGGTGCCGAAAGCCGCTGTGCCATTGCTTCTTTACTTTCGCATACGCAGGGGTGAGCCGGTCCCGCAATCAGGCGCGCGCTTTTGAGCGCCGGGGCTCAATCGGCGAGAATACTCTTCGATGGCGAAAAGGCAAGGATTGGGGCAGGCGGGTACGGTGCGGGGAATGGCTTTGGCCGTGGCGGCTGCGCTGGGGCTGGCAACGGCCGTCGCCGCGGCGCAGCATGGCAGCAATCCCAAATCTCCCGCGCCGCCACCGGTGAAAGCGCGATTCCTGTCCAATCATTTTCCCGAGCAACCGTCGCTTGCGCCCATCGCGAGCATTCCCCTCGCTCCGCTCGGCTTCACCGCGCCGAATATCTCCTATCTGGGCACGCGCAATACCTTCGTCTCGCTCGATTTTATTGATGAAGACCGGGTCCTGTTCACGTTTCGGGTGCCAGGGCTGATCCACCGCGACCCGAAGACCGGCGCAGAAAGCAGCGAGCGCGAGATTCGCGCCGTGGTGCTGAAGCTGCCGCAGGGTACGGACGAGGCTCGGATAGTGGCCGAAGGATTGTGGACCGTGCATGATCGCGCGCGCTACTTGTGGCCGCTCAAAAACGGCCATTTTCTGCTGCGCGATCGCAACAATCTTCTTGAGGGTGACGCCACACTTGTGCTGAAGCCGTTCCTCGACTTCCCCGGCTCCCTGCTCTGGGTCGAATCAGACCCCGCGCAGCAGTTTCTGGTTACGAATTCGCGCGAGCCCCTGGCTGCGGCCGCGAAACCAGGGGCCCCCGCCGACGGGTCATCTTCCACGGGGTCAATATCCGGCCAAGTATCGAGTCCGGCGACAGCCCAGGCCACAGTCACCACGGACGAGGACGATGCGGCCGAGGATGGGCGTCCCGAACTGGTGGTGCGCATTCTGCGGCGCGCGACAGGCGAAGTGATGCTGGTGAGCCGTGTCCGCACGGCCGTGCATCTGCCTATCAACACTGCCGGATATGTCGAGAACCTGCGCGGCCGGGGTACGGAGTGGACGTTGAACCTGAGCTACTTCACAGGCGGCAGCAAAATGCTGGGCAGCGTGGACACGGCCTGCGACCCCGACGACGAGTTTCTTTCCGAGGACGAGATTTTGATTACCGGCTGCAGCGCGGATGGGTCGAGCAAGCTGGCGGCCATGACGACGGAGGGCAAAACGTTGTGGATCGCGCAGGCGCCGTCGACCCAGGTGTGGCCGCACATGACCGTGGCGGCAAATGGCTCGCGCCTGGCCTGGTCGACGCTCGACGCCAGCCATGCGGTGAGCATGTTTGCGCCCATGGACAGCGAAGACGTGAAGGAGCAGTCGGTTACGGTCTTTGATGCGGCCACCGGGGACATCGCGTTCGTCTCGCCGCTCAGCCCCATTCTGGATGCCGGCGGCAATGTGGCTATTTCGCCATCGGGGCGGCGCGTGGCGCTGCTGAACGCCGGCGGCATTCAGGTTTTTGATTTGCCTGCGGCGGGGAGACAGTGATCAGTGATCAGTGGTCAGTGGTCGGTTGCCGGCGAACAGCGAACGGTTGACGGACCACAGTTCATCACTAAATTCTGAAGACTGACAACTGACCACTGATCACTAACCACTGTTTTTATGTACACTGAGCGACGGGGGTTCATTCTTGAGCACGGCTGTTGCCCACTATGCCGCCGCGGCGGCCACGGATCGTGGCCGCAAGCGCGAATCCAACGAGGATGCATTCGGCTTCTCCGTCGAGCACGGGGTCTTTGTCGTCTGCGACGGAATGGGCGGCGCAGCGGCGGGCGAAATTGCCAGCTCGCTGGCCGTGGACGAAGTGATGCGGCTGCTCACCAACCGCGATGCGGCTCGCCCTCTGCTGGAGGACGCCGAAGCGGCCGTCGCCAGCGCCAATACCGCCATTTTCATGCGCTCGCAAAGCAACCAGAACCTGAACGGCATGGGCACCACGCTGGTGTCGCTGCTGGCAGAAGACCAGCGCGGCTGGTTGATCAACGTGGGCGATAGCCGCGGCTACCGCATGCGCAACTCCCATCTTGAGCAGATCACGCTCGACCACTCCCTTGTCGAGGAGCAGGTGCGCATGGGCCGCATGGATCCGGCGGAAGCGCTGCGCTCGCCCTTCAAGAACGTGATTACGCGCGCCCTGGGCACGCAAAGCTCGATCACTCCCGACATCTTTGAGCTCGAAAACGAGCCTGGCGACCTTTTTATGCTGTGTTCCGACGGCCTCACGCGCGAACTCGCCGACCCCACCATCGAATGGATCCTGAAGCTCGACCTTCCCTTGCAGGAACTGTGTACGCGGCTGGTCGAGGCGGCCAACAATTCCGGTGGGCACGACAATATCACTTGCCTGCTGGTGCGGGCCGAGGCGTGAGTTAGAGTCGCCCGCTACTCCCCTGCGACTTCGTGACTGCGCTGCGCTACCTGGCGCGGGCGCGACATCATGAGCACCAGCGGAATGCAACCCAGCGCGAGATACCCGAGCAGGCGGAAGTTGTCTGCGTAGGCCAGGACCGCGGCTTGCTGTTGCAATCTGCCGTACACCGCGCCCATCGCTTCTTGATGCGCTAGAACCGCATTCGCGCCTCCGGCCTGGAACCGGGCTGCGAGCCCTTGAATGGCGTTCGCAGCCACCGGATTGTTCGCCGTCAGGGTGGCGCCCATGTAGCTCTGGTGAATTTGCGCGCCGCGCACCTGGTTGGCGGTGAGGGCGGCGATGCCGATGCTGCCGCCGATGTTGCGCACCAGGTTGTAGATGCCGGCGGCGTTGCCCATCTCCTGCTTGCGCAGGCGGCTCATGGCGAGCGTGGTGAGCGGTACAAAAACAAAACCGCCTCCAAAGCCGTTCCAAAAATTCGGCCACGCCACGGCGCCCATCGAGATGCCCAGGTTGATGTGACTCAAGACGAGCGTGGAGACAGCGAAAATCACCAATCCCGTAGCCAGCAGAGCGCGGCTGTCGATGCGGTTCATGAGCACACCCACAACCGCCATCGCCGCCATGGCGCCCAGTCCGCGCGGGCTTACCGCGAGGCCGCTGTCCAAGGCCGAGTAACCCAGAACAGTTTGCAAAAACAGCGGCAGAAATGCCGTAACTCCGTAGAGCAGGACGCCGAAGAGCCCAGTGATGAGCGTTCCCGTGCGGAAGTTGCGATCGAGGAGAGCGTGCAACTGCACAATGGGGTCGCGGCATAGCAGTTCGCGGGCGATGAAACCGAGGAACGCCGCCACGGAAAGCGCGGTGACCCAGCGAATCCATGTGGCCTCAAACCAATCCGCTTCCTGGCCTTTGTCGAGCGCCAGTTGTAACGAGCCCAGCCAGAGGGCCATGAGCCCGAAGCCGATGGCATCGATGGCCACGCGGCGCACATGGCGGAGATAGGGCGGGTCCTCGATGTAGAGATTGGCCATGAACAGCGCCAGCAGGCCGACGGGAAGATTGATGTAGAAGATCCAGCGCCAGGAATAACTGTCGGTGATCCACCCGCCCAGCGTGGGACCGATGACCGGCGCGACCACGATGCCCACACCGTACGCAGCCATGGCCTTGCCGTGTTTTTCCGGCGGAAAGCTTTCAAGCATGATGGATTGCGCCAGGGGCTGCATGCCGCCGCCGCCCGCGCCTTGCAGGATCCGCGCCACGATGAGCATGGGCATATTGAGCGCCATGCCGCAGAGCATCGATGCGCCGGTGAAGGCCAGGATGGAGAGCATCAGCAGGCGCTTGCGGCCGATGCGCCGCGCGATCCAGCTTGAGGCGGGCAGCATGATGGCGTTCGAGACCAGGTAGCTGGTCAGCACCCAGGTGGATTCGTCGGTGGATGCGGACAGGCTGCCGGCGATGTGCGGCAGGGCGACGTTGGCGATGGAAGAATCGAGCACCACCATGAAGGTGGACAGCATGACGCTGAGCGCCACCATCCACGGGTTGACCGTGGGGCGCCACTCGACACTCTGGGCGCCGAGGCGGAGCGCTGGATTGCTGGCTGTGCTCATTCGTCAGTTTACTAGAATGGCTGTGATTATCGTTTGCGGAGGCGGTTTTGCGCCACGGCAATCGCCGATGAAACGGAAATCTCGGCTCGGGCGAAAAGTGGCAGCAGAGACCATCGAGCCCCTTTTCCTGGAGATTTGGAAGATCGAAGTTGACACCGGTTATGGGAAAAGGTATGCTCCATAAAGTTATCGTTAACTCTTGTTCGCGTAAGGTAAATCAGGCATGGTACATCCAGCCCCGGCCGCACCCTCACCCGCTGCCATCGATCCGGTGGCGATTCCGCAACGCACGCTCTCAACAGGCGCTAAGATGCCAGCGATTGGGCTGGGCACGTTCGGGTCAGACCACGTCTCCGCCAGTGAGATTGCCACGGCTGTCGAGGGTGCGGCGGCGGTCGGCTACCGGCATTTTGATTGCGCGTCGGTGTACGGCAACGAGGCGCAGATCGGCGCGGCATTCGAGAGAATTCTGCGCGGCGGAATCAAGCGCGAGGAACTCTGGATCACCTCGAAGCTGTGGAATGACAAGCATGGCGAAGACGATGTGATTGCCTCCTGCCGCAAATCGCTCGCCGATCTGCGCCTCGACTATTTGGATCTCTACCTGGTGCACTGGCCGTTCCCCAACTTCCATCCGGCGGGATGCGATGTGAGCTCGCGCTCGCCCGACGCCCGGCCCTACATCCACGAGAACTACATGAAGACGTGGCGCAAGATGGAAGATCTGGTGCGGATGGGCTTGGTGCGACACATCGGTACGTCGAACATGACGATTCCGAAGTTGAAATTGTTGTTGCGCGACGCGCGCATCAAGCCGGCGGTGAATGAGATGGAGTTGCATCCGCACTTCCAGCAGCCGGAACTGTTCAAATTTGTCGTGGAAAACGGCATTGAGCCCGTCGGGTACTGTCCCATCGGTTCGCCGGGAAGGCCGGAGCGCGACCGCACGCCGGAGGACACCGCGCCGACCGAAGATCGCGTGATTTTGGAGATCGCGCGCCGGCACGGAACTCATCCCGCGGCGGTGTGCATCAAGTGGGCGGTGCAGCGCGGGCAAACGCCGATTCCCTTCTCGGTGCATCACTATCGCGAAAATCTTGCGGCCGCGGCAATAGGCGACCCGCTGACCGGCGAAGAGATGCAAGTCATCGCCACAATCGACCGCAAATGCCGTTTGATTAAAGGCCAGGTGTTCCTGTGGAAGGACGGCCAGACCTGGGAGGATTTATGGGATGTGAGCGGAGAGATTACGGAGTGAAACGCTGGAGAACGAAATGACACAAGGAACGATGACTGCTGCGTTTTTGCCGGGCAACTCTACCGTGGAGATGCGCATAGTGCCCGTGCCCACGCCGGGTCATGGGGAAGTTTTATTGCGCGTGAAAGCGTCGACCATCTGCGGGTCCGACATTCGCTGCATTTATCACGAGCACCTTGGCAAGGGCCCCGAGGGCTACCAGGGCGTGATCGCCGGGCACGAGCCATGCGGCCAGATTGTGACCGTGGGCGAGGGCTGTCGCCGCTTCAAAATGGGCGATCGCGTCATTGTCTATCACATCTCCGGATGCGGCGTGTGCAACGACTGCCGTCGCGGCTACATGATCAGCTGCACCAGCGAAAAGTATCGCCGCGCCTACGGCTGGCAACGCGACGGCGGCATGGCCGAATACATGATCGCCGAGGAGAAGGATTTGATCGCGCTGCCCGATGAGCTTTCCTTCGCCGATGGCGCGCAGGTGGCTTGCGGATTCGGCACCGTGTACGAGGGCCTGGAGAAAATCGGGATCAACGGCAATCATGCGGTGCTGATTACGGGTCTGGGACCTGTGGGTTTGGCCACGGGAGCGCTGTGCCGCAAGCTGGGCGCGGAAAAGATCATCGGCATTGACGTGGTGCCGGAGCGGATGAAGATCGCGATGGATCTCGGCCTGTGCGACGAGGTTCTGCCGTCGGGCCCGGACAACGTGGCTGATGTGAAACGGCTGACCGCGGGCATGGGCGTGGAGCGCGCCATCGATTGCTCAGCGAACGATGCCGCGCGCGCCACGGCGATTCGCGCCACGCGCAAGTGGGGCAAGATTGTTTTTCTTGGCGAGGGCGGACGCGTCGAATTCAATCCCTCGCCCGACATGATTCACGACCAGAAAACCTTGTACGGTTCGTGGGTGACGTCGACGTGGCTGATGGAAGAACTGGTGGAGCGGCTGGTACGCTGGAACCTGCATCCGGCCGACATTATCACGCACCGGTTCGCACTAGACCGCGCCGGCGATGCGTATGCATTGATGGCTTCAGGCAAATGCGGCAAAGTGGCCGTGTGCGCGGATGAGGAACTGAAAAAGTAGCGCCGGTCTCCTGACCGGCTGTCGTATGGGCGTCCACGCCCACACACGAAACGAGGAAAGCATGGCCGATGCGCCCAGACTGACAAGACCCGATTGGGAACGAGAACTGCACACCCTGCTGCCGCTCTACGGGCACCGCAACTGGATCGTGGTGGCGGATTCCGCGTATCCCGCGCAATCGAAACCCGGCATTGAGACCATCGTCTCCGGCTCTGGGCAGATCGAAGTAACGCGGAAGGTGCTCGACGTAATCAACGCCAGCCGTCACGTGCGCGCCAATGTCTATATCGACAAGGAACTCGAGCATGTGAGCGAAGCCGATGCGCCGGGCGTGGCGCGCTACCGCAAACAGCTCGACGAGCTTTTGGCGGGAGCGAACAAGATACCCATGCTGCACGAGCAGATTATCGCCAAACTCGACCAGGTCTCGCAGGTTTTTCGCGTGCTCATCGTCAAGACGGACCTGACGATTCCCTACACCACAGTCTTCTTCGAGCTCGGCTGCGCCTATTGGCCCGGCGATGCGGAAGACCGCATGCGCAAGGCGATGGCGGCTTCGGGAGCAAAGTAAGACGAGCGATTGCGATGCGCGGACTGCGATGCCGCCTGAAAGGAAAACTTTATGATCAAGATGAACCGCCGTGACTTGCTTAAAACCGTGGGCAGCACGTGCTCCGCCCTAGCTCTTTCAAAGTATGTGAAGGCCCAGGCCAATAGCTTCGTTGGAACCAGGGAGTCGCTGGAGGCATACCAGGTTCCGAACTGGTTCCGAGACGCGAAGTTCGGCATCTGGTCGCACTGGGGACCGCAGTCGGCTATCGAAGACGGCGACTGGTACGCCCGCAACATGTACATCCAGGACTCGCCGCAATACCTCTACCACTGCGAAACTTACGGCCATCCGTCCAAAGTGGGTTACAAGGACCTGGTGAACGACTGGAAGGCCGCGAAGTGGGACCCGGACCACCTGATGAGTCTCTACAAGAAGGCGGGCGCGAAATACTTCTTCTCGATGGGCGTCCACCACGATAATTTCGATCTTTGGAATTCGAAGTACACGCGCTGGAACGCCGTAAACATGGGGCCGAAAAAAGATGTTGTTGGCATGTGGCAAAAGGCGGCGCAGAAATACGGACTCAGGTTTGGAGTTAGCGAGCACTTATGGATCAGTTATAAGTGGTTTTCCGTGAGCCACAGCGCCGACAAGACCGGACCGCTGGCCGGCGTCTCTTACGACGGCGTCGATCCGCAGTACGCCGACCTTTATCACGATGCCGGATGCGTGCCGTTCATCGACAACTTCAAGTGGGATGACGACGGTATTCCCGACTCCTGGCGCAAGCACTATCTCGACCGCATGACCGATCTGATCGATAAATATCACCCGGACCTGCTCTACACCGACGGCCACCTTCCCTTCGAGGAATACGGCCTGAAGATGGTTGCGCATCTCTACAACGTCAGTGCGCAACTGCACGGCGGGGCGACGGAGGCAATTTACACAAGCAAGCTGGCATCGGATTGCGCCGTTGGGACGTGCGTGCTCGATCACGAACGCGGCGTGTCTGACCTGATCTCGGAGAATCCGTGGCAGACTGACACCTGCATCGGCGGCTGGCACTACAAGCGCGGCGTGAAATACAAGACACCGAAGAAGGTCATCGATCTGCTTACCGATATCGTGAGCAAGAACGGAAATCTGCTGCTGAATTTTCCACTGCCCAACTCCGGTGAGCTGGACTTCGAAGAGATGGAGGTGCTGGAAGGCATCACCGCGTGGATGCAGGTCAACAGCGAAGGCATTTATGCGACGCGCCCCTGGAAGATTTACGGCGAAGGGCCTTCCACCAAGGTCAAGATCGCTGGTGGAAACTTCAACGAAGACAAGCAGAGCGATCTGACGGCCAACGATGTGCGCTTCACCGCGAAAGGCAGCACGCTATACGCCTTTGTGCAGGGCTGGCCGGCAAAGGAAGCCGTGGTTGAGGCGCTGGGACTGAAGAGCCCGCAGCAGCCCGGCAAGATCCTGAAAGTGGAACTGCTCGGGCACAATGGCGCGCTCGATTGGAAGCAGGACGATGACGCTTTGAAGGTGCAGATGCCCGCGCAGAAACTCTCCGACATCGGCATCACTTTGAAAGTGGCGCTAGCGTAGGGTCCGACGGACAGTGGTTAGTGGCTAGTGAATAGTAGTTAGAGCGCGGGCGAGGACGCCCGCGCTACAGGCAGTCTGGAGACCGGCGCTACATCCCGCTGTTTACGGCGTCTTTGAGAGCACGACATCCAGATCGGTGTCGAAAGAGAGCTTGGCGATGACGATGTCGAGATGCGCCTGGGCCTGGTCGCGCTGTTTTTCGAGATCGGTCTGCTCTTTGCGCGCCGCCTCGATCGCGTCCTCGGCCTGGTTCAGTTCATCCACAAAACGCTTGGCTGTGGTCGAGTCTTTCAGCGCCTTCAGATTCTCGCGATAGCGGTTCTCGTCGTCGGCAAGGGTCTTTTGCTTTTCCGTGATCTCGTCGATTTTGCTATTCAGATCGGAGAGCGCCGTCTGGGCATCGACGGCTGGCTTCAACTTCTCTGCGAGTTCCGGGGAGTAATTGCCGATCGTGATCAGATACTGCCCGTTGCCAAACTGCGTCCCAATCTGCACTCTCTCATCAATGTCGGCGTGCTCCTTCACATGGAGATCGACCGACTTGTGCGGCTCAACAGCCATGCGAAAACGATACGCGGTAGCTGTGGTCTCGACCGGCTTCTCGGCATCGGTTGGGTATTCGCTGGGAACGAGCTCGGCGCGCGGCTGGCGCCTATGCTCCACCATGACCGCCCGGGTTTCATCGCCGGCATTGGTTACGGTATAGATGGTATCCGTGACGGAGCTTGTCGTCTCCACCAGCACGCCCTCGTGCACGGCCACGCGATGTAGCGTGCGGGTCTGCGAAAAGTCGCCGCGGCGCACCTTCACCGCCTGATCGACGGCGTAGGAGAGGAGACGCTTTTCTCCGGGGTGGATGGGATCGAGCAGGCCCTCGCCGGCGAATTCGCCGCTCTCGAATATGGAAAAGCTGCCGGAATCGAGCGTGAGCTTGGATGTGTTTTCCAGCCAGATGGCGCGCAGAGGTGTGGGATGGGTGTCGCTCCATACGGTGATGTGGGTTGTGGGCAGCTCCTGCTGGAGGATGGGAACCATGGCTGACTCGTTCTTGTGGATCGTGACCGGCTGCGTGAGCGCGTATTCGAAGAAGTCGTCGAAGGCATTCGTGGAGACGTCGCCTGCCTGCATAACATCGGACGCGCGGTAGACGCCGCCGCCATAGTTCGAGCCAGAAGCGGGGCCCGCGATGTTGGCGCCGTTCCCGAACATGCTGCCCATGACGCCGTTGCTGCTGCCGCCCATGCCTTCCATGCCGGCTACGCCAAAACTGGGCCGCGGAGCCGCGTTGACCGTAACGGATTGCGATGCGCGTGGCACTATGTTGAGCGACCCTGCCATTTGCAGTTTGTCGTACTCCGCCGCCTCATGCGTGATGGGCGCATTCTGTGCTGCTGTCGCAATGGGAATCGTCGGGCGCTGCGTGTAGAGCGGCTGCGAGAGCGGCTGGATGAAGCTTTGCGGTGCGCCGGCCACGAGCGACAACTGCACATTGTTCCAGTCCACACCCACGGTGTTATCGACCACTGCCCATCCCTGCACGG
>Ga0302320_10001588_pt1 | contig 54466 bp, 52 predicted proteins | sample Bog_T0_3_FD_202130 | JGI IMG/M metagenome (GOLD analysis project Ga0302320, IMG submission 202130) | Peat permafrost microbial communities from Stordalen Mire near Abisko, Sweden - Bog_T0_3 | ecosystem: Environmental > Terrestrial > Soil > Wetlands > Peat | place: Sweden: Abisko, Stordalen Mire...
AGTTTATGGGCCGTGGCGGTGACGCCCGCCGCCCCGCCCAGTTTGGCTTTCCTGCGCCGATAGTCTGCCCCCAAAGCTGTCGGGCTGCGTTCCAGCGTGGTGGCGGCCAGGCGCAGCACATCGGTCACCGTTTTCACTGGATTCAGGCCTACAGCAGGCGGCATCGCGCCGGGGGCAGACAGAAGCGAAATGCGTCTCTGTTTTGTAATGGAGTGTAATCTTTGCCAACCACACCCAACACCGGATCTGCCTTTTGAACCAGATTGCCAGTTTTCCTGACCACTGCGAATTTATCCGGCACTGGAATATGTTTTGAGCCGGCATTCAAAGACAGCTTGATCACAGGCCAGTCGAGTTGTGCAAGAATTTTGCTTTGGAAATTATCCATGCGGTCTCCTTTCAGAAAAAAGCGCCAGACATCATAAAGACATCTGGCGCTTCGGGGTTGGTCGTCCTTCACAGTCAGTTCGTAAGCCTGGGTGAACATTCCAGAACGCCTCTTCGTGGGAACGTCCCGTTGGTCGTAAGATTCAAGCGGATGCCGTGGAGCCGGCACAATTCAATAATGCGGTCAAAATCTTGATACAGCAGCGGTTCACCCATTGTGGATGGAATGATCTCACGAGGTGGATGGTCCTTCAGTTCTTCCAAGACCTGTTCCAAAACGCGAATGTCCATCCTTCTGGGAGGCTGGCCACAAGCAATCCGGTCTGTTTGTCGTTGGCTAACCAGCCTCGTCGACCTTGAATGCCTTCTTGCAATGCGGACAGATGATTTCGTTCATGATTATTTATCCTTCCAATGTAATTTAGCGACGCGTCAAACCTAAAAAGCTGAATCAGGGCCCGAAAAAAGCAACAAAAATCAGCGGTCGAGGTGTGTGGCCGAAAAGCTCCATAGGTTCTTAATGCTGGCTGCTTTTTGTCCGCACTACCGTGTATTTGCAGCCTCCCTCCGTTTTATAGCGGTGCAGATCGGAACGTAGTAATCTTTTATGCTATCCATTCCAGGTGCTGAAAAATGCCAGCTATCGATGAGAAGCGACCGATGACCGCAACTGTCAAGCCAACCGGAATACAGCCCTTCGGTTTCAGGAACCCAATCAATTCGATCGCCCAGTAAATTATATTTCTCCTTTAAATTCATCGCGATGATAATATCAGGCTCCAAAATCGCGATTTCCTCTTGGATAAAGTTGCGTCCCTCGGTGGATAGTCGGACTGAAGTGTTTATCGTGTCCCAATTGGATGGCCAATTCTCGCCTTCATTACTTAGTTTGGAGATGTTCATGAAAGCAAAGCTCAATCCTGATTTCGTGCCAAACGTATCACCTATCTCAGAAGCGTATGGAATCTTTTGCCATTCTAGGTCGTCATTTAAGATTCCGTAAGCGATGTAAATCATTCGTGAATGGAACTTGTGATTATCAAGCAATTGATTGCCAATACGTTTCCTCGTGCGGTATTCATTTAGAAGGACTTCAATGTAATTAGATTCCGCCATGTCTCTGGTTTCTCTGCCAATGAAGAGCACTCGCTTTTTCTGACTGAAGTAGTTTGGGTAAAATCCGTCGAATACCATATCATCAGCCGTTTGACCGCATGGTTCCAATAATGAAGAGTTTTTGGCGAACTGTTGGTGCCATTCGCAGAATAATTTTTCCAGCAAGTCCAGCTTTGGCTTCTCATTTTCAGGGTAGTCGACTCGTGGTAAGTATTGCATAACTTTACTCTAATCACGAAGCTGCTTTGGCACAAGTCCAAACTTTTGCAGCAACTCATGCGGCTTTGTTGCGCTTACTTGTTGCATCATGGCCAGGAGCACCCTTCCCGCGGCTTCTGCGTCGGATTGGGCGTGGTGATAGTTAAATTCGTGGCCAATGTGCATCGTCAAAGTGCCAAGCTTGTGGTTTGGCAAATCCGGCCAAACACGTCTGGCGAGTTGGCAGGTGCACAGATAATCAAACTCAAGACAAGGAATGCCAAAATGTGCCAGCGTGCCGCGCAACTTTCGCATGTCGAACTCGGCATTATGTGCTATCACAAGTTTTGAGCGGTTTAACCTAGCCAGAAATTCCGGCGCGATTTCCAGGAACTGCGGAGCGTCCAAAACATCAAGGTGGGTCAAACCATGGATTTCAGTGAAGCCATCCAAAAACCATCCGTGACCTTTGGGAGGTCGTACCAACCAATATGGGGACTCCACCAATTCGCCATCTTCAAAGACAGCCATGCCAGCAGCGCAGATGCTGGCATCAGAATTATTGGCCGTTTCAAAATCTATGCTGGCGAATATCATGTTTTGCCTGGGTTATTTCCAGTCTAGGTGGAAAAGCCTATACGTGGCCGGTTAATTTCGCTTGCATCATGGCCGGCAAACACTTCTGCAAGGGAATAATCATGAGCCTGAGGTAGCTTATTGCCAAGCTTTTCAGCTAGTTGGACAGCCTCGTCGTAATCAAGGCGGTTAAAGACCCGATGGCAAATGAGGCGTCCGGGACGCAGCAACGCTGGATCAATGTCAGCGGCAGAACAGTTGATCGTGCAGATGATTTGCAGCCGGAGGAAATCTGCGAGCATGCCATCGGCCAGGTTGAGGATGGCACTAACTTGTTCACGATTATCGGATCCACGCGTCATCAGGGCAGCGTCAGAATCCTCCAAAATGACAGTGAATTTCTTTTTGGCATGTACCCGGCGCTGATCGGCCCAAAAACCAATAAAATCCTGCCTCGAAAGAATGCCCAGGTTCGCGGTCGGAATAAAATAAAAGCGGTGCGACTCCTTGAGTTCGCCCATTAGGTGGCGGATGTAAAAAGTTTTTCCCGTCCCGGGCTTGCCCTCAAAAATAACCAGCCCATTATTCATCCTTTGAAGTTTCCCGACCAGGTCTTGGTGCCATTTCCCGCTGCCACTACCGTAGTGGAGGTTGAGGATTTCCGGCGTGAGGATCGTTTCAGCAGGTAAACTGACGGTATGACAGTTGATGTTGGTCCGATCTTGCTGAATCAGGTAAAAATCGCCGCCAGTAGGAGTCTGAGGTTTGAAATAGGTTTGGCTGAACTTGGTTACCAGACCTTCGGCTTCCTTTGGCGTAGAGGCAAATCCAACGATGCGATTTTTATCGGCATAGACGAAGGCCCGAGGTCCGAGTTTAAACGTGAGATCATCAAATTCCCCCACGGTTTCTTTGGACGGAAGCACTTGGATGGATCGGAACAGTGCAGCGGCATTTTCCCTGACCATCCGGTCCAGGTCCCATGAACCAAGCAACCTGCAAGCATGGAGACGCTCCCCACCAAACGCGGCCAGCACTGGAACATGGGGTTTACCAAAACTCTCGCAAAAGGTGCTCACCTCCCCTAGATTGCAGACCAAGCTCGTCAAGGTCTTTGACTTCTGCTTACGGGGTGAGTCCCATCGTTTTGGGCCAACGATTGCTGATTTCGGAGCGTTAAGCATAATGTGATCTTTGCCAACATCATGCCCTCATTCCACCGGCCATTCAAAGGAACTGAATGTCCCCAATCGCTGTCCCAAACTGAGGAATTTACTTTGCTTGTCGCATCGACAGCTTGTTTTTGAATGCGGCTCTGAGCCGGCTAATGCGTCTGGCACTTGTGCCCGGTACCAAACCCAGGCCGGCACAAAGAAATTCATGCCTTTTCTCACCTTTCAGGCCGAGTCGAAGGACTTCCTTGTCGAGTTGCGGCAGTTTTTCAGCGGCTTTCATCCGTTCAGCAAGTCCTCCGGCCAGGGCTGAGCCCTGACGCCCGGGAACCCGGACTCGGTGAAGTCTGGCAATAGCGTCCCAGGAGATGTCCCGTTTTGGGTCGAAGGACCAATAGGCAGGGATGTGGATCATGGTCCCATAAGGCGTGATATTCACTGCCAGCTTGAGCAAGAGTGGTTCATCATTTTGCATCCCATAGAGATTCCAGCGCAGGCAAAATGCATCAAACGCAGCTTGAAAGACTTCATCCTTGCTCCGCATATTTACAGAAAATGACGGCCGCAGGTTACGTTCGACGTTCATGGTCCTGCGAATTAGTCCTTTGTGATCGCAGTAGGCGTGGATATCGAATTCAGTTTTAATTTTAGCCCATTGGTTGCGAAGCCCTGGGTCGGTTTGGATGGCAAGTTCGGTTTGAGCGTACTTGGCCTGAGTTTTGACCAGGTTCTCGTAGGTTCCGGTCTGGACATATAGTTCATGGTCGGCCACAGCAGCGCAGACGGTTTGATCCGGGACCTCGGGCAACATTTCGATTAGCAGACGGTGCCGGGAATTTAGTTTCCTGCGCTTTTCCAGTGAGGTAAGGCAATCTGCAAGCAAATCCTGGATGTTAAATGGCCAGAGCGTTATCGGCACGAACATCCAGGTATAAAGCGTCCGCAGTTGCCGCAGCACCCCATCCTCGACGTTCTGGCTCAACGAATGATAACGGCGTAGCACTTCCTCAGCGGCTTCAGCTCGGTGAAAAGCTTGTGTAGCGAGCTTTTTCAGGTCGCGTTCGAGTTCAGTTGTCATGGCTCTTTTGCAGAGCCAAACGTATCAGGTCAATAGGGTAAATCCAAGCGGTGAGAAACCGGCACCAAACCAATAAAAATTGAAGGTTATATTCTTTTGCTGTTTGGTGCCCCAAAGGTAACGGATATCATTGCGTTCATATCAGGGAGGTTGTTGGTCATTATGACGCATAACCGCATTTGAATTTCAAGTTCGTAAACCCATTTATTCGTAATGTCGAACACATCATCAGGACAGAACAGAAGACGATATTCTCCTTGCTTATTGTCAACCGAATATCATCGTTGTTTTTGTTTGTTGGTCGTTCACTGTGCGCTCTAAATCCATTTGGAAAAGAGCGAACGAGCCGCGCAGGGCACTGCCCGTCCTCCCTCTCCCTTTTAATGGGGTTCCACTATTTACCGCCGCAGGCGGTCTGAGTTCAAGTCTTTTTATCCGCCCGCGCGTTTTGGGGTTGCATCGCTTCCCACGTGGTCGGCTGGGCTCCGTGGGCAGCGGCAGGTAATCAACATCGCCGAGCGCGGCAAAACCACCCGCAATCACGTTTTGCAACTTGCCATGCAAAAGGCGACCGAGCGTTTCGCCAAGAAACAGGACGCGGCGGAAATTTCTTCCGCAGTTGTTTTCAACGTGCAAACCCCTCGCACCGAGCCGTTGCTTTCCGTGCCGGATTATCTGGCGTGGACAGTTCAGCGCGTGTTTGAGCGCGGCGAAACCCGCCACTACGACTTTGTGCGCGAGCGGATTTCACTGGTGGTGGACCTTTACGACGCCGAGAAATACGAGGGAAGCCGGAACTATTACACGCCCAAGCGTCCGTTGACCGCTGAAAATAAATTAGGCCCGCCTGTGTCCTAAGAAGGTTACCCTTCGACGGCATGAAGCCGACGTTCAGACACCGCAGACCCACAGGCAACGTGACGCCTATTGCGCCGAATTGCAAGCCTTTTTTTGGCTTTGTCGATCAGCCTGTCTCCCTAATTTTTGCCAGCCACGCCAACGCGAACGTTCTGATTGGCACGTTGAAGTCCCCGCCAGTCCGCGCAATCAGAAAATCGGTTCCCCCCAGGGGTTGTCACAGGGGATTGTTTCAAGGTCTTGATCATACAGGTTTTCACCCAATCCTCTGTCCATCAATTCGCCCCAACCTCACACAGAACAAAAATGCTAGAGCAAAACTTTTTTAACAACCAAAAATAATTTAAGCATGGACAACGGATGTCCAAGCGCGTGTCGTAAGCTCGCGGCTGTGAACAACTCTGGAGCGGGAAACAGTTTTTCCCGTCACGGTCCTGAGGAAAGATGGCGGGGAAATCACCATCAATCGCGGTTCGGATGCCGGTCTGGAAGTCGGACAAATCCACACCATATATATCCTTGGAAATGACATCAAAGATCCGGCGACCGGAGAACTGCTGGGCCATGATGAGATCACGGTCGGACGGGTGAGCATCAGTGACCTTCAGCCCCAATTTTCTAAAGCCACGATTTTGGAAGATAAAGGCATCATTACCGGGGCCTTTTTGCGACGCGCGACAGACGACTAAAGTCCGGTCCCCATTCAATTCAAAGTGCAGGCTCAGAACGTCTTTGGTTTGACCTTCGTCGGTTGGTCGGTTTATTCTCCGGGCATGACTTCTGCCGTCAAAACTATGAAAACTTCCAAGAAAGCCAAATATTCCCGGGTCTTGCTTAAATTGAGCGGCGAATCGCTGGGCGACGCCAAGGGCGTGGGCATCGCGCCGGAGGCGGTGCATCACATGGCGGCCCAGATCGTGGAAGTCCGCGAACTGGGGGTGGAAGTGGTGGTCGTTGTGGGCGGCGGCAATATTTTTCGCGGGCTGAGCGGCAGCGAGCGCGGCATCGAGCGCGCCACGGGCGATTACATGGGCATGCTGGCCACCGTTATCAACGCACTGGCCCTGCAGGACGCGCTGGAGAAACAGGGCGTGCCCACGCGCGTGCAGAGCGCGATCGCCATGGCGCAGGTGGCGGAATCGTTCATCCGCCGCCGTGCCGTGCGGCATCTAGAAAAAGGCCGGGTCGTCATCTTCGGCGGGGGCACCGGCAATCCCTTCTTCTCCACCGACACTGCAGCCGCGCTACGCGCCAATGAGATTGGGGCCGAAGTCATCTTGAAGGCCACGAAGGTGGACGGCATCTACGATTCCGATCCCAAGAAAAATCCCAACGCGAAACGGTTCACGCAGATCACCTATCTGGACGCGCTGCAACGGCAGTTGAAGGTCATGGATTCCACCGCCTTCTCGCTCTGCATGGACAACAAGATGCCCATCATCGTGTTCGACTTTTTCCGGGAGCACAATCTGCGCCGCGTCGCCATGGGCGAGAAAATCGGTACGCTCGTGACGAACTGAGCCCGGCTCCGCGCTTTCCCAGCCATGCCCGAATTACCGGAGGTGGAAGTGCTCGCCCGGCATCTGCGGCCGTTGCTGCCGGGGCGGACCATCCGCAGCGTCACCGTTCACCGGGCGAAGGTCCTGTCGCCGACCACACCGGCGGCCTTCCGGCGTGCCCTGCGGGGGGCGACCTTCACGGGCCTGACGCGGCGGGGCAAATATTTCCTCTTTCAACTACGGCGGCCCAAATCCCGGGAAACCTTCGAACTGCTCGGCCATCTGGGCATGACCGGCCGGATGTATCTGGCCCGGAAAAAAACGCCGCTCCCAAAGCATGCGGCCGTGGTGCTGGACCTGGGCCGGGACAACTTCATCTACGAGGACACCCGCTATTTCGGCCGCCTGACGCTGGACGTCTCACCGGTGACGGCGCTGGGACCGGAGCCGTTGTCTGGAGATTTCACGGCGGCGGCATTTGGCCTGGCGCTGCGGCGTTCCGGGCAGGCGGTGAAGGTGAAGCTGCTGGACCAGTCACTGGTGGCGGGAGTGGGCAACATCTACGCGAGCGAGGCGCTGTTTCGCGCGGGCATCTCACCGCGTATGGCGGCGCGGCGGCTGACCGACGCGCAGGTTCGGGCGCTGTGGGCGGCCATCCGGTCCGTGCTGGCGGAGGCGATCGCCTGCGGGAGCACGTTGCCATTGAATTTCGGGGGCGGTTCGGCGGGGGGCCTGTTTTATTTTGGGCGGGCGGCGGAGGCGCCGGATTATTATGCGGAACGGCTGGTGGTGTACGACCGGGCGGGCGGGGCATGTCCGCGTTGCGGTGGCGTGATCCGGCGCATCGTGCAAGCGGCGCGCAGCACGTTTTATTGCCCGGGCTGCCAGCGGGGAAGTGTCAAAAATCAAAAAAGCTGAGGTCGGAAAAATGGCTCCAGAGGTAGGGCTCGAACCTACAACCACACGGTTAACAGCCGCGTGCTCTACCATTGAGCTACTCTGGAACGCAAAGGGACATGCAATTTACAAACCCCCGGGCCATGCGTCAATCCGATTTCGTCATTTCCTTTGATGCTCCAGGCAAATGGCGATTTAGGTTCAGGTCATTAACAACGGTTCAATTGCGATGGATTGGCTGAGATAAGCTGCAGGCGTATTAATTTGAAGCTGGTTTGGTCTGAGCGACCGCATTGGACGCCCCGCGGACGATGGCTTGGGCAACCGTCGGCCAGCGCCAGGTGACCGGGTTCGTGCGTCGGTTCAGCAGCCCGAAGTCACCGCCGCCATTGTCCCACCAGATCACGGGCAGACCCCGGAGCCGGGCCTGTTCGGCATAATATTCGGCATGGGCAACTCGGGAGTCCAAAGTGACGCGGTCGTTGGAAGCCCATTCGCCAATGACGCCGGCCCCGGCACCTTTGGCGGCGATGTCCCGGGCTTCGCGGTCGAGTTCCTTCCGCATGGCCGCCTTGTCGGCCTCGGTGCCCCAGTTGGTTTGATGGCCAAAGGTCATGTTGCCGGGGTAATAGGTGTGGATGGAGACGAGAATCCGGGGGTCGTTGTTGGGAATGACGAGGTCCTTGATGGCGATGTCGGACGGCGTGGCCGCGTGGGTGGCGCACATGATGAACCGCCGGGGATTGTTCCCGCCGGTGGCCCGGATGGCGTTGACGCATACGAGGTGATAGGAGTTCAGGATGGCGCGCGCCTCCGGGGTTCCGCCCGTCCATTGATTCATTGTTTGCTTGGGTTCGTTCAGCGTTTCAAAAATCAGGTGGTCGTCGTAGTTCTTAAAACGATTGGCGATCTGGGTCCAGATCTGGGCGGCCTCGTTGGTGCCCCGGGACTGGCCCTCGGCGGTCAGCCTAACCCAGCCATCATGATGGGTGTTGACGATGGCGTACATGCCGTCCTTGAGGACGTAGTTGGCGACCGTCTCAACCCGGTCGAGCCAGACCGGGTTAATCGTATAGTCCGGTGCCGGGCCGAAATGACCGTTCCAAGTCACGGGGATTCGGACGGTCATGAAGCCCATGGCTTTGACCGCATCGATCATGGCCTGAGTGGTCATGGGATTGCCCCAACCCGTTTCGCCCGGGCTCGCATCAAGGGTATTGCCCAAATTCCAGCCGGCGCCCATGTCCGCGGCGAACTGTTTGGCGGTTATGTCCCGCATGACGCCTGGCGCGGACTGCGCCGGCAAGCGATGGCCACCCAGCACTGTGATCAACATGAAGGTCAGGAATAATCGTTTCATTTTGGTCTTTCCGGGTGCTTTCAAAAAAGATGGTGGCAATCCTTGGAGTTAGTCAAGTCTTATGCTCCCCATTTTGCACTTGCCGCCTAAGCATCGTCGGCGGTATGGTCAGCGGGTACCCAATAAACGCACATAAACTGCCATGAAGTTGAACTCAATCATTCATCTTGTCTCCCAAACCCACATCCTGCCGGCGCTGGCCAGCCTCTTGCTCGCCACACAAGCCTGGGCGGTGGACCCAAACACATTGGTCCTGATCCATGCCAAGGATCAAACCTTCCGTATGGGCCAGTCGCTCGGAGGCAAGGTGTGGACCCAGACGACGCCAGTGCATGATGTGCATTTCACCTACGATTTTTTGATGCGGGCCACGCAGTTGTCGCAGGGCCAATACATTTCGGTGAATCAACGAACGAATCCGAGCAAGCATCAGGTGCCGGGGGATTTGAATCTGCCGGTGGACCGGGTGACATGGAACGAGGTGGTGGCGTATTGCAATGATTTAAGCCGGCAGGAGGGGTTGACGCCGGCTTATGCCGACAACGGGGAAGTGGACCTGACGAAGAACGGGTACCGGCTGCTGACTTCGGCGGAGAATGAGTTTGTGACACGGGCGCGGACGACCACGTTGCTGACCTATGGCAATGCGTACAAAACGAACGGACTGTTGTACTCGTGGAGCGACGGCTCGGGGAACCGGAATTCGGCCACGGGGAACAGCCATGGGGAGACGCATGATGTGGGGACGTTGCGGCCGAATCCATACGGGGTTTATGACATGACGGGGAATTTGTGGATGTGGTGCCAGGACAAGTATGAAACGGGGAGCAGCAATAATTATCCGGCGACGGCGGAGACGGATCCAACCGGGCCGGCGAAGGGAAATCAGCGGATCGCCAAGGGTGGGGCGTTCTGGAACGACGGCGGACATCACGAGATGTCGGCGAATCACTGGCAATGGGGGCAGAACACGAAGGATGAGCAGATCGGTTTCCGCATCTGCCGGACGGTATTGCCGTCCGAGAATCTGGTCTTTGCGAACACAATCACGGCACCGGCGGCGCAGACCACAGTATCCGGAACGGTGGTTTGTTCGGCTACGGTCGAGCGGAGCGGTGGGGTGGGCGTGGCGGGCGTGCAATTTCGCGCGGATGGCGCTGACCTCGGCGCGGAGGTGACGAGCGCACCGTACACCGTGAACTGGGATACCACGACGGTGGCCAAGGGGCCGCATACATTGTCGGTGGTATCGCGGGATGCCACGGGAATATTGACGGCGGAATTTGAGTCGGTGACGGTCAGCAATTGAGCGGGCCGGGGCAAATATTTTTGAAACCCGCCGGGCAGACGGGGCGTCTGAGCTTCAGATACCCACAACGGCCGAATTATAGGCATTTAACAATCATGGTCCGGCAATGCAGCATCAAATGAATACCATCTCCTCCCGTCGTGAATTTCTGAAGACGTCCGCACTGGCCGCAGGCGCGGGCCTGACGGCGCCGCTGTGGTTATCCCGGGCCCTGGCAGCACCGGCGGCGGCTTATGCGATTGCGCCGGGTCCATTTGCGCCGACCTGGGCATCGCTGGAGCAGAATTACGCGCTACCGGACTGGTACCGGGACGCGAAGTTCGGCATCTGGATGCATTGGGGCCCGCAGTGCCAGCCGGGGGACGGGGATTGGTATGCGAAGTACATGTATGACCAGGTCAGGCCGCAGTATCAGTTTCATCTGCAAAAATACGGGCATCCCTCGAAGTTCGGCTTCAAAGATGTGATTAACGAGTGGAAGGCGGAGCAGTGGGACCCGGCGGCGTTGCTCGGGCGGTTCCAGTGGGCGGGAGCGAAGTTCCTGGTGTCGATGGCGAATCACCACGACAATTTTGACAATTTTAATTCGAAGTTTCAGCCGTGGAATTCGGTGAATGTGGGGCCAAAGAAGGACATCGTGGGGACGTGGGCCGGGCTGGTGCGGGCGGCGGGGATGAAGTTCGGGGTGAGCATTCACGGCGCGCGGGCGTGGAACTGGTATGAGGACGCGCAAGGCAGCGACAAGACCGGTCCGCTGGCGGGTGTGCCGTATGACGGCAAGCTGACGAAGGCTGACGGTAAGGGGTTGTGGTGGGAGGGGCTGGACCCGCAGGATTTGTATGCGCAGAACCATGCCATCGGGGCGCAGCCGGACACCGCATATGCGACGAAGTATTTCAACCGGATGAAGGACCTGTTCGACCAGCATCATCCGGACTTGGTATTTTTTGACGATACCAAGCTGCCGCTGGGGGACGTGGGTTTGAATCTGGCGGCGCACCTCTACAACGCGAGCCGGGAATGGAACGGGGGGACGGAGCAGTCGGTGATCATTGCCAACGGTTTTTCGGCGGCGGAGCAGCAGGCATGCGTGAGCAATATGGAGCGGAACATGTCGCTGGACTTGCTGAAGCGGCCGTGGAACAAGGGGAATTGCCTGGGGCCGTGGCATTACAGCGTGTCGGATTATACGAAAGGTTACCGGCGGACGGCGGATTGGATTCATCTGATGGTGGATGTGGTGAGCAAGAACGGCACGTTTTTGCTGGCCATCCCGCTGCCAGGAAGCGGCGCGCTGGATGACAAGGCGTCGGCGTTTCTGGACGATATGGGCAAGTGGATGGCGCTGAACAGCGAGTGCATTTACGGGACGCGGCCCTGGGTGATTTATGGCGAAGGTCCGTCGGTGAAGAATGATGCGACGGCCCGGGACAGCGCCGGGAACCCGCCGCGGGGGCTGGGGCCGAACCTGACGGGGGCTGACGTGCGTTTCACGACGAAGGGCGAGGTGTTATATGCGGTGGTGATGGGCCAGCCGGACAACGGGACGGTGACCATCAAGGCACTGGCGACGGGCTCGCCCCATTATCCCGGGGAAATCGGCGGGGTGCAGATGCTCGGGTCGGCAGGGAAACTCGACATGGTGCGGGACACAACCGGCCTGACAGTCACGGTGCCAGGGAACGACCAGTCGCATTACGCGACGGGATTGAAGATTTGGCCGAAGGCGTGAACGGCGTTGTTGTTTGAATATGACAAGCGGCAGATATTTTTTTGGTGGGCGCGGCGTGGTGATTCTGCTCGCGCTGATGTTATGCGGGGTCGCGCGGGCGGCGGATCCGTTTGGGGCGGTGCCGGTGGCATTGCAGGGGTTGGTGGATAGCAACGAGATATCGGGCGCGGTGGCGCTGGTGGCGACGCGGGATCAGGTGCTGCATCTCTCGGCGGTGGGCGATAGCAATCTGGCGACGGGCCGGAAGCTGGCGCCGGACGATTTGTTTTGGATCGCGTCGATGAGCAAGCCAATGACGGCGGTGGCGGCGGCGCTGTTGGTGGGTGATGGACGGTTGTCCTTTGATGATCCGGTGGAGAAGTATCTGCCGGAGTTTCATGGCCTGTGGGTGGCGGGTGCGGCGACGGCGGAGCAGCGGGTGCTGGTGCCGGCGGCGCGGCCCATCACGGTGCGGGATTTGCTGACGCACACGAGCGGCCTCGGGGAGTATCACGTGACGGACCCGCATTGGACGCTGGCGGCGATGTGCCGGGTGCTGGCGCGCGAGCCGCTACGATTCCAGCCGGGGACGTGCTGGAGTTATTCCACGGCGGGACTGGACGTCGTGGGGCGCATCGTCGAGGTGGTGAGCGGGAAGCCTTATAACGAGTTATTGCAGAGCCGGCTGTTTGACCCGTTGAACATGCAGGATACGACATTCTGGATAGCACCGGCGCAAGCGTCGCGGTTTGTGCAGCCTTACGTCCGGGACGCGCAGACGGGTAAGCTGCGGCCGGCGACCATTGATTACATGTATGGCGGCGCGGTGACGGATGCCGGCCGGCCGCCGTTGGGCGGGGCGGGGCTGTTTTCGACGGCGGCGGATGTAGCGAAGTTTTATCAGATGCTGCTCAACCAGGGCATGGCGAACGGCCGGCAGATTCTAAAGGCCGCGACCATCGAGGAAATGACCCGCCCGCAGACGGGCACGCTCCGGGCGCGGCCGGGCATGCCGTGGGGCCTGGGCTTTTGCGTGGTGGCGGATCCGACGCAGATGACCGCGAACGCCACGTTGTCACCGGGCACATTTGGTCATGGCGGTGCTTTCGGCACCCAGAGCTGGGCGGACCCGACCCGCGGGCTGATTTACGTCCTGATGATCTCACGCGACAAGCTGCAACCAACGCCGGATGATTCGGTGATGCGCCGGGCCTACCAGCAGGCGGTGGCCACCGCCCTCCAGAAAAATTAACCATAAAACACATCGCTTATGACAATACCGTTCAACCGTCGTCAATTCCTGAAAACCTCCGCACTGGCTGCGGCCGCGGGCGTGAGCGTGCCCCTGTGGCCGGCCCGCGTGCGTGCCGCGCTGGTGGAGGAGACGAGCGTGCTCATGACGACAAACGCCGCCACCAGCAATCCGGTGGCGTGGCGTCGCGACACGCCGGAACTGGTCGCGGCCGCGCTACAGGATCTGCCGGCGATGCCGGCCGGGCCGGTGCAGGAAAGCTGGGCTTCCATCCAGCAGAATTACAAGGACCCTGACTGGTTCCGGGACGGGAAGTTCGGCATCATGATGCACTGGGGCATCTATTCCGTGCCGGCGCACGCGAGCGAATGGTATGTGCGCTACATGTACGGCGGAAATGCGGGCGTGATGCAATGGCATACCGAACATTACGGGCCGCCCACGAAGTTCGGGTACAAGGATTTTCTCCCGCTGTTCACGGCCGCGAAGTGGGATCCGGACGCATGGGCGCAACTTTTCCAGCAGGCCGGCGCGAAATATGTCTTCGCCCCGGGCGAACATCATGACGGGTTTTCCAACTGGGACAGCGCCATCAACCCGTATAACGCAAAAAATTACGGGCCGAAACGCGACCTGGACGGAGACCTGATCCAGGCAGTCCGCAAGGTCGGCCTGAAGACGGGCATCTCGGATCATTCGGCCTTTCATTTTGTCTTCATTCCGGCGCTGCCGGGCAGTGATGAATACGACCCGAAGTGGGCGGCGTTTTATAGCGTGGCGGACCGCAGCAACAATGCGCGGGTCAAGTTCATGCACGACTGGGTGGCGAAGCGGATGGAGACGATCGACAAATATAATCCTGACATGCTGTGGTTTGACATGAACACGGATCATTCGTGGGATCCGCTGAAAATCCGCGTGGCCGCGTATTATTACAACCGGGCGCGGGAGTGGGGCAAGGAGGTGGCCATCAGCGCCAAAGGGGCGGCATGGGTGAGCGGGCAGATCATGGACTATGAACGCGAGGGCCGGGCGCCCATGGAATTGACCGACTGGGTCTGGCAGCCCGATGATCCGATTCAGGATAAATTTGGCTATGTGGAGGGCATCCATCCCGGGCCGCCGGTCGGCTATGTCTGGCGGATCATCGAGAACGTGAGCAAGAATGGCAATTACCTGCTGAACATCTCGCCGCGGGCGGACGGAACCATCCCCCAGGAGCAGCAGGACGTGCTGCTGGCGATCGGTAAATGGCTGGGGATGAATGGCGAGGCGATCTACGGCACCCGGCCGTGGTCCATTTATGGCGAAGGTCCGGTCGCCGGCGCGGCGGCGGCGGCGATGGTCACGATTCGCGCCAACGGGTTTGCGGGCCGCACCAACGGACAAAACATGGGCGGTCCCGGGGTCAGCGGCGGCGGGATCTCGCGCAATGGCTACCGATCCAGCGACATTCGCTTCACAACGAAGGGCAACGTCTTGTATGCGGTGGTGATGGGCCAGCCGGACAACGGGAAGGTGACGATCAAGTCGCTGGCAAAGGGCTCGCCACATTATCCCGGAGAGATTGGCGGAGTGCAGATGCTGGGGGCGGACGCGAAGCTGGACATGGTGCGCGACGCCACCGGGCTGACGGTGACAGTGCCGGGGAACACGTTGCCAAAATACCCGACAGGATTGAAAATCTGGCCGAAGGTGTGAACGGCGGGCGTCTCCTGCTGCCCCCACTTGGGGAGCATTTTTTGTGGCTTGGGCAGTGTCAGACTGCGTTTCGGCATTATTACCCTGACAAGTTGCGCCATTGATTCTACCTTGGCCGCATGGCCAAACTGCCTTTAATTTTAGTGTCGCCGAGCGTGGAGAAGCGCGGAGTGGAGTTCAACGACCTGTCGTCCAGCCTGTCCATCAAGTACGAGACCTCGGTGCTGCGGGCCGGGGGCATCCCCGTCATCGTGCCCTTGACGACGGACCGCAAGGTGCTGGCGGAAGCAGTGCGGCGGGTGGACGGCGTGCTGCTCACGGGCGGCGATGACATCAGCCCGGACCTCTACGAAACCAAGGTGCCGCGTGCGCTGCGCAAGACGGTGGAGGAATCACCCGATGGCGGCGGGCGCGACCTGCTGGAGCTGATCCTGCTGGATGAAATTTTTCGGCAGCGCAAACCGTTGCTGGCCATCTGCCGCGGTCATCAGATGCTGAACATCGCACTGGGGGGCAAGCTGATCATTGATATTGAACGGCAGGTGCCGGGGGCGATCGATCACCGGCGGATGGACAAGTCCTGCGACTTCGTGCATCAGGTGCCGGTGGCGAAGGGTTCGTTGCTGGCCCGGATCATCGGCGGCAGCAAGTTGGGGGTGAATAGCTCGCATCATCAGGCGGTGGCCGGGCCGGCGGAGCCGCTGGTGGCGGTGGCGCAAACGAGCGACGGGATTATCGAGGCGATGGAATTGAAGCCGGCGGCGGCGGGGCTGCTGCCGTTTTTGTTGAGCGTGCAATTTCATCCCGAACGGCTGACGGACCGTTATGCCGAGTACCGGGCGATCTTCAAGGCCTTCGTAAGTGCGTGCCGCAGTTGAAAATCTGTAATTGAGTTTGCCAATCAGAAAAGACTGGCCTATAACGACGGCATGAGCGAACCGATCATTGCCCAAAAATTTCCCTACGTCATAGCCATGAAGCCTGGCAGTTTCTACTGGTGCACCTGCGGAAAATCCAAGGGCCAGCCGTTTTGCGACGGCTCGCACAAAGGTTCCGGTTTTGCGCCGCTGAAGGTGGACCTCGCGGCGGAAAAGACCGTGGCCTGGTGCGGCTGCAAACATTCCAAGAACGGCGCGTTCTGCGACGGCAGCCACAGCCGGCTGGCCTGAACCAACTGCGTCAGGCCGTGAGGCTGGCGAGTTCGGTGCGAGCCAGTTCGATGAGTGGCCGGATGGTTTGACGGGTGAAGTCGAACCGGCAGCCGGCGGCGGCGAACAGTTCCGGCAACGGCCGGGAACCACCCAGGGCCAGCGCCTGTTTGTAATCACGGAGGGCCTTGGCCTGGTCGTGCTTCGAGTTGGCCCAGACTTGCAGCGCGCCGAGCTGGGCGATGCCGTATTCCACATAGTAGAAGGGATACAGGAAGATGTGGAGCTGACGTTGCCAGAGGGAGGCACGGTTTTTTTCATGGCCGGTCCAATCCACGGCACCGCCAAAGCGGTCCATGAGCGCGAGCCAGGCGGCGGCGCGTTTGGCGCGGGTGTGGTCCGGATGGGTGTAGATCCAGTGTTGAAAGGCGTCGACGGTGGCCATCCACGGGAAAAACCCGATGATGCCCTCCAGATGGGTGCGACGGGCGCGGTTGGCCTCGGCGGCGGGATAAAATTCCTCGATGAATTCATTGCCGAGCAGTTCCATGCTCATGGAGGCGACTTCGCAGAATTCAATGGGCGCATTCCGGTAGGAATACAGATCCTCGTTCCGGGTGGCGAGGGCATGGAAGGCGTGGCCGGCCTCGTGGAGAATAGTCTCCACGTCGCGTTGCAGGCCGACGGCGTTCATGAAGATGAAGGGCACGCGGGCCTCGGAGAGGGTGGATTGATAGCCGCCGGGGGCCTTGCCCTTGCGGTTGTCGAGGTCGAGCAGATGGAGGTTCTGCATCAATTGAAAATCACCGGCCAGTTCGCCATCGAGCTGATTGAAGATTTTTTGCGTGCGCGAAACCATCTCGCCAACTTCGGCGAAGGGTTTGAGCGGCGCGCGGTTTTTTGGGTCCACGCCCAGGTCCCACGGGCGGAGCGCACCGAGCTGCAGGGCCTGGCGGTGGCCGGTTTGGATTTCCCGGACGGCGGGCATGATCTCTGATTCCACGGCGTCGTGAAACCGGGTGCAGTCCTCCGGGGTGTAATCAAAGCGGCCGAGGCGGCGGAAGGCGTAATCCCGGTAATTGGCAAAGCCGGCGTTGCGGGCGATTTGATGGCGTTGCTTGATGAGCGCATCGAAGAGGTCGTCAAATTTGTCGGCCTCCTGCAAACGCCGTTGGGCGACGATCTCCCAGGCTTCCTGGCGCAGGGCGCGGTCGGGTTCCTCCTGGTAGCGGCCCATTTGCACGAGGGTTTTTTCCTCGCCGCGAAAGTTTACCATGAGCGAGCCGCTGAGTTTTTGGAATTGCTGGCCGAGGCGGGCCTCCTCGGTTTCGAGCGGGATGTTTTCCGGCCGGAAGAGGACGACGTGGTTCTCGAGGTCGCGATCAAAGACGGCGAAGCGGGCGGCGGGCAGGTGCGCGCGCTGCGGATGGGCGACGTAAATTTTTTCGAGGGCGAACTGGCGGGGCTTGAGCTGCGGCTCGACATTTTCCACAAAATGCAGGTAGGCCTTTTCGGCGTCGGCGCTGTCCGTGTGGCAGGTCATGGCGATGTTGCGCCGGGCGGATTCTTCATCGAGCGCGGCATTGAGCTCGCTCCAGTCGAGGAGCCATTGTTCGAGGGCGGCCGGGGTGGCGGCCTGGGCGGCGCGGGCTTCCAACTGGTCAAAGAGCGGGGCGATTTGCGGCCAGTCACCGAGTTCGAGGCCGGCGGGCACGAAGGTGCGCGGACGATGGGCGGTCAGTTTTCTAAAAGGCAGCAAATTCATCCGTCCAGCATAGGGGAAAAACGGCGAATGAAAAGGATTTCAGACTTTGGTTTTGACGCCGCAGGCCCGGGCCAGACACCACCCGCGCATGGCTTCAAACAGGGCGAAGAGGCCGGCGACCACAAAGACGAGGCCAACACTCAATTTAAAGTCCACGGTGACGATGCCGGCAATCAGGCACAAAGTCCCGATCACGCCGCGGGCAATGCGCCCACGATGATTGATATTTGGCCTAAAAAATTGCTTCACCCAAGCAATCTAGCACGAGAAAAAGCCCTGTCCAATAGTACTTTTGGGAAAAATAGAGCATATCCATCAAATATGTAGCGGTGCGTTGACACCGCTTCGGGAAGCGGTCTTTTTGGGTTTTGGTGGCGTTTTTGGCTCAGTTGCAGACCCGCCATGGGGTATGCGCCTTCGCCAAAGCCTTGCCAAAACCCGTAAATCCTCGCTTCGCACTGCTACATCTTTGCTGTCAATGCTCTAATGGGCGGGGGTCCGCAGCCTAAGCAAGCCGGTCTTGCTTGGACTCAGTCGGACTCAGGGCGACATGGCTGGACTGCAAGAGGGCGTGAACCGGGTTGCTGGTCGTCGGACAAACTCAATTCCCGATAACGATGGTCGGATCAGGTCGGATCAAGTCGGCTGTAAACGGCGGTTGAAAAGTGCTGCGGGCGGCGCTCGAAAAGTGCTGCACCTTCCGGGCAAAGAAGACTGTTTTTTTGGGGTTTCGTCAAGCTGTTGATTTGGCTTCGAGGTAGAAGCAGCAGGCGGGGGAGCTTCGAGCCCTTAGCTCGCCCCCTCCTGCGGTCGAAGGTTCGTGTGGTTTACTTTCGTTTCAGCCGGCGCTTGGCGTCTGTCAGCCGAAAGCTCTGGCCGTTGGCTTCCAAGATATGAACGCGGTGGGTCAGACGGTCCAGCAGTGCTCCCGTCAGGCGTTCGCTGCCCAGCACTTCAGTCCATTGCTCAAAGGGCAGATTGGTGGTGACGATCAGGCTGGTGCGTTCATAGGCCCGGCTGACCACATCAAAGAGCAGTTCCCCCCGGTCTTGGCGAACGGAACGTAACCGAGTTCATCCAAGATCAGCACGTCCAGTCGCTCCAGTTGTTTGTGCAGCCGCTGCAGGGTTCATGTCTCCCGTTGTTCCAGCAACTGCGTCACCAGTCCGGTGGTGGTCATGAAGCGCACGCGTTTGCCTTGGGTGCAGGCGGCAAAACCAAGAGCGGTTGCCAAGTGTGTTTTGCCGGTGCCGGGGTTGCCGACCAGCAGCAGGTTTTCGCGTTTGCTGATGTATTCGCCGCGCAGGAGTTCCCGCACCAGCGGTTCGTTGATCGAGACCTGGGCGGCGAAGTCGAAGGTCTCGATGGTTTTCAACACCGGGAAGGCGGCCTCCTTGATCCGCCGTTCGGTGGCGCGGCGTTCGCGATCAATCAACTCCCTTTCGGCCAGCCGCAGCAAATATGCTGGGTAATCGCAGCGTTCCTGACTGCACACGGTGCCGACACTATCGTAGTCGTGCAAGAAGGTCGGCAGTTTGAGTTCCTTCAAGTGATGCTCCAGCAGGAGCACGGACGGGTTTTTGCTCATCCCACACCTCCCACCAGTTCCGTGTATGAAGCCAGATTCGGCGCGGCTACGCGGACGTGTCGCAGATGCGGATGGCCGTCCAATGAGAACAGCGTGGCGCTCCAGTCTTCCCGGGGATAGAGGAACTGGGCCACGGCATCGCGGGTGATGGCTCCAACTGCCAGCGCCTGTTCCACCGCACCTCGCAACTGCGACAACGAATGTCTCTCCAGCAACCGGAGCACCTTGATATACTCGCGTGTGCCCTCACCATCCCGTTCCGCCTCCAGTCGGCGGCGCAACAGTGCAAAACACTCCGGCAGCGTCCAGCCCATCAGCGGTCGGGCATGAGCCAATGCTCCCGGCTTGGTCTCCAGCAACGCCAGATAATGCAATGGGTCAAAGCAAACCTGCTCATCCTCCCAAATCCGGGCATGACATGCCACCTCGCCGCCATCGGCACACAGCGCCACCTGATCGCAATAGCCTTTGGCCACGATGGGATGATGCGCCCAGCGCACCGGCACCGAATAATCGTTCCCGTCAAAGCGCACCAACGACAACGAGCTGGCGGTCGTGGAAACCTTGCGGCAGGCCTCGAACGGGGTGGTCGGCAGCGGCAGGAAGGCTTTTTGATCCACCAACAATAACTCCGCCTTCGAACCCGGCTGACCACGCAACCAGCGAACTTGATCCTCCTGACAACGCTGGCGGAGATACTCGTTCAGTTCGGCCAGATCCCGCACTTGCGGCACCGGCACAAAAAAGTTTAACCGGGTGAACTTCACCAGTCCTTCAACGACGCCCTTTTCATTGCCCCGGGCCACCCGACAGAAGTGATGGGCAAACAGGTGATGACTCTTGAGTTGGAGAAAACCATGGGTCAACTGCCGATCCTTGCCAGTGATCTTGCTCACCGCCACCTTCGTGTTGTCATAGGTGATCCGATTGGGCACCCCCTTGAAAAACTCGAACGCCTGCACATGGCCTTCCCAGAAGGTCTCCGTGCCTTCGCGCTCGAACGCCCTCACGAAGAACGCGTCACTATACGGCAAGGCCATGACAAAGAATGCCACCTTGCGTAACTGGCCGTTGACCTTTACCAGCGCGTAGCCGAAGTCCACCTGCGCCTCACTAGGACGATGCTGCAAAGGCACAAACACCTCCTGCGTCTTCTGCGTCAGTTCCCTCACCGCGTCTTTCACCACGGTGTAGCCGCCGGTAAAACCATCTTCTTGCAGGCGTTCCCAGATCCGTTTGGCCGTGTGCCGCTGCTTGCGCGGCAAGGCCTGATCCTCTTTGAGGATCAGCTTAATCTGCTCGATGAAAGCCCCCAACTTCTTTTGCGGTCGTGGCTGCTGCTGCCGGTAGCCCGGCGGCTCACTGTGTTCCAGAATCTTCTTCAACGTCAGCCGGTGCATCCCCGTCTCCCGGAGAATCTGCCGTCGACTAACCCCATCCACCAACACTCTTCTGCGAATCTCGGCCCAGTCATTCATATTGCGATACATGCTTCATTGTTAATGAAGATGCCGCACTTTTGAACCGCCCCGTCACACACATGACCCCGCAGCACTTTTCAACCGCCGTTTACACAAGTTTTTTGACAGGTTTGACTTGAGAAATGGCGTGCGGGTCCGTATTTCGAGGGGTGATTACTAATTATGAAGCGCGTTTCGGGGGCATTCGCCGGCTGTATGGGGTGGACGGACAGGACCGGCTGGCCCGGGCGCATGTGTGCGTGGTCGGGATCGGCGGGGTGGGTTCTTGGACGGTGGAGGCGCTGGCCCGGACGGGGCTGGGCACGTTGACGTTGGTGGACCTGGACGATGTCTGCATCAGCAACGTGAACCGGCAGCTACACGCGGTCACCGGGACCTTTGGCCGGCCAAAGGTGGAGGTCATGGCGGAGCGTGTCCGGCTGATCCAGCCGGATTGCCGGATCGAGGCGCGGCAGGGGTTGTTCAGCCCGGCGACGGCGGCGGAGATTTTGGCGGGCGGGTTTGACGGGGTGGTGGATGCGATTGATCAGACGGCGATGAAGGCGCTGCTGATCGCGCGGTGCCGGGCGTTGAAAATTCCCATCGTGACCACCGGCGGGGCCGGGGGCCGGCGGGATCCGACGGCACTGCGCATTGCCGATCTGGCCCGGACCTCGCACGATGGGCTGCTTTCGGCCACGCGCAAGCTGTTGCGGGATGAGCATGGGTTTCCCCGCGAGGCCCGGGAGGATTTTGGCGTGGATTGTGTTTATTCGACGGAGGCGCAGGTATATCCCGCCGCCGATGGCACGGTGTGTGAGACGCGGGAGCCGGGCGCGAATCTGCGGCTGGACTGCCGGAGCGGCTACGGGACGGCGTGTTTTCTGACGGGGGCGTTTGGCTTCGCGGCGGCGGCGCAGATGGTGAAGATCATCGCGGGCGGTGGCTCAAAGGTCGGCGAATAAGCGGAGGAAATTTTGCTCCACCTGGGCGGCGAAGGTGGCCGGTGGCAGCCCGCGTAGTTCCGCCGCATAGTCGTAAATGGCGCCGAGATTGGCGGGATGATTGAGGGGTTGGCCGGTGACGGTATCCGTGAGGGGAAAACGGATGAGGGCATCCGGCGGGCGTTGATCCGGGGCATCGGTCTCGATCAGGAGCCGGTCGAGGGGGATTTGCCGGAAGGTATCGCGCTGGCGTGCCTTGCTTTCCTGGGCGTAATAACCGGGGAAGGAGAAATAGGCCCCGAGTTTCGCCAGCGGCGGGACGAGTTCGGCCGGGCCGCCATAGCTGTGCAGGAGAAAGCCGCGGCGGGGCAGGGGACCGGCCTGCAGAAGTTCAAGCAGCCGGCCCCAGGCCTGGAGGCAATGGATGCTCACGGGCAAGTTGCGTTCGGCGGCGAGCCGGAGGTGCGCGACAAACACATCCTCCTGGCCCTCGTATGGCAACGCCGGTTTCCAACGGTCCAGGCCGATTTCCCCGATGGCCGAGGGCACGGCGTCCAGAAAATGAATCAGGTTGTCCCGCCAGTGCGGGGTGCGTTCGTGAACATACCAGGGGTGTAAACCGAAGCTGGGCAGCACGGCGGGGAATTTTTGGGCGAGTGCGAGCACCTGCGGCCAGTCCGATTCGCAGGTGCCATTCACCACCATGCGGGTGACGCCGGCCGAAAGACAGGTCATCAGCAAGGCCGCCTGGGCCTCACCGAAGCGGGCGTCCGCCAGATGGTTGTGCGCATCGTACAAGAAAGTAATTATTCGCGCCGACCGAGAATCGGCCGGCGGGGATTATTTGGCCAGAGGTTTGGCCGCGGCCTTGAGGGCCTCGATTTTGGCGGCTGGCCAGAACGGGTGGCAAAAGGCTTCGGTGAAATCATAGCCGCTCTGGAAATCATCGCGGCTGTCGCGGTCGGTTTTGGCGAGCAGACCGATCTCCACCATGTTGAAGACGATGTTGCCGAAATCGCGGCTCTCGCAGATGCCCCATTCGGCGAGCAACATTTTCGCCATGGGACCAAATTCCTGGAGGGCGTACTGGCGGAGGCCGTCGAGCAATTCCTGGCCGGTCACGTGGCGCGTGGCGCCGCGGTTTTCCTTGCTGATGAGTTTCTGGGTGAAATCGAGCGCTTCGCGCATGAAGACATAGGCATCCGGCTGGTACCGCCCATCCTGGGCGATGATCTGCCGCACCACTTCATCAAAATTGACTTCTTGCATGTTACGATTTTGCCGGCTGGCTGACGTTGGCCGGCGGATGGGCGGTCCGATAGACATTCACCGCTTCGCCCAGCGCCAACAAACACAAGACCAGGATCAACACTTTTTTTTCCTGCGTGGTCAGGCCGTTCACTGTTTCAATATACGCGCTTTAGCCGCGGTTCGCAACCGCCGTTTAATCTTGCCGCGGACGCTCCCCGTCTGTTAGCGTCGGTTTTTATATATGGCAGCCATTGGCCGGTTTCAAAAAGGCGATGAGGTGTTTTACGCCAAGGTCGTTGACGGCGAGCTGTTCCGGCTGCGCGGGGATGTTTTTGGTTCCCCCACCTACGACCGCCAGCCCACCCGGCGCAAAGGCATCAAGACCCTCGTGCCGGTCGTACCTTCCAAAATCATCGCCGTGGGCATCAACTATGCCGATCACGCCCGCGAAATGCACCGGGAACCGCCGAAGGAGCCGCTCTTCTGGTTCAAGGCCACGACGTCGCTGATCCCCGACGGCGGCAAAATTGAGATTCCCTTTCGCGACCATCGCACAGATTTTGAGGCGGAACTGGCCATTGTCATCGGGCGCAAAATTCGCAACGTCACGCCGGAATCCGCCTCCCGCTATATTCTTGGTTACACCACGGCGCAGGACATCAGCGACCGGACCATTCAGAAGGCCGAGTCGCAATGGGCGCGCTGTAAATCTTTTGACACCTTCACCCCGCTGGGGCCTTACGTGGAAACCAAGATTGATTCGCATGAGCTGAACTTGCAGCTTTTCCAAAATGGCCAGTTGCGGCAGAATTCGAATACGAAGAATCTCATCTTCAATTGTTTCCAGCTCGTGAGTTTCATCTCCACCAATCTCACGCTACTGCCGGGCGACGTCATTCTCACCGGCACGCCCAGCGGCGTGGGACCCATCCAATCCGGTGACCGGCTGGAGGTGCGCATCCAGGGCCTGGCCCCGCTGGTCAATCAGGTGAAGTAAGGGTTCGTTGCCAGCGCCAGATCAAACGGTGTTTGGTGTCGGCGGTGAGCTTGAACTGCTCCGCCATGCGCAGTCCTTCCACCCAGAAAATTTCCCCGTGCGCCACCGCCACCAGCAGACCCCGCCGCTGTTCGCGGGGAATCCGGGCGTTGGTGAACAAATCTTGAAGCTTTACCGATGTATTCATGCCCAATGGTTGAAAACGGTCGCCGGCGCGCCAGTGCCGCAATTCCACGGAACGGCCCACCCGGTCTGCATCAAAAATTTCCCGGCCCGGTTGCGGGGTTGGCCGTGCCCATTTTCCCGCCGGCGTGCGTTCCCATGCGATGGTGGTGTGGGCAAAGGCAAAGGTTCCTTGGCAGCCGGTCAAGGTCGCCTTCAGTTGTTCCTCCTGAAATTCCGCCGGCGCGGGTTTGCTTTGCAAGGCCACGCGGCCCGCTGCGTTCCGCACGGCATACAAATGCAGGCCCACGCTCACCGGCCGATTGGGCGATAACCGCAGTTGTTCCACCAGATCGAAATCCATGGGCAGGCCCAGCGCCGGCAGTTGTGACTGCACCACCCGTCGCTGCACCGCCACCGGCAGTCGGGCGAATCCGCGCGGCCGGCCGGTCAGCCAGCGGGCCGCCAGATCGCCTGCCAGTTCCGCCTCCGCCCCCACGATCTCCATCATCCGCAGCACCGTTTTATTCAGCCCCGGCTGATATTTCTTCCGCAGCAACGGCAGCAGTTCGTTCCGCACACGGTTGCGGGGCAGGGTGCGGTTGAAATTCGTGGCATCCGTGCGGAACTTTATCCCGGACGTGCGGGCAAACGTCTCCAAGTCCGTCTTTGACCAATCCAGCAGCGGACGGATCAGGGTGATGCGTTTGTCCATCGGCGAGGGCGAATGCCATTTCATCCCCGCCAATCCCTCGCCGCCGGCACCGCGCAACAGGCGGAGAAAAAACAGCTCCACCTGGTCATCCGCATGGTGGGCCAGCGCAATGGTGGGAATGTTGTCGGCCCGCGCCGTCCGCGCCAGAAATTCATGCCGCAGTTTTCGCGCCGCCATCTCCAGCGAGAGCCCGGAGGCCTGCGCGTAGGCGTTCACATCCGCACGGTCCACCGTCACCAGCAGCTTCAGGGCGGCGGCCGTCCGGCGTACGAGCTGTTCATCCAGATCGCTGCTGCGCCCCCGGAGTTGATGATTGAAATGCGCCACCGCCAGTTGCCAACCTTCTGCCACCGCCAGTGTGTTGAGCACATGCAGCAGCACCATGGAGTCGAGGCCGCCGGAAACCGCCACCAGCAGCTTCCCGCCGCGCCGGGGCAAACCCCGCGCCCGCATGTCCGCCGCCACCCGCTGGATCAAACTGGTCACGCCGACATAATAAGACATCCGGGCGCACAGGCAAGCGGCGGGGCGGAAGCTTGGAAATGAATTGAAAGAACTGTTAAAATGCCGGCTTGAAGATTTTCGGGAAACGTTGTAACTAACCATCATGGACGCATGGATCGTTGCCGATGTTGAACACTTGGGTGGAAGCCCGCGGGTGCGGGGCACGCGCATTCCGGTGGCTCATTTTGGAGTCCCTGGCGGCGGACATGGCGATCGCCGATATTGTGGATGCCTATCCCAGCCTGTCTGAAGAGGCGGTTCGCGGGGTTTTGCGCGAGCTTTCGAACCGGTGGGAACTGCAGGCGGCGTGAAAATTCTTCTGGACGAAAATTTGCCGCAAAAACTCGTTGCGGCGTTGCGATTGGAGGAGGGGGCGCAGCCTGACACTGCCCCCGGCGAGCAGCAGAAAAGCGGGGTGGTATGAGGTGGAGAGATCAGCCCCCTCTCCCCATCCCTCTCCGCCATTTATTCAAATGGCAGAGCGGGGGTTCCATGGGTTCGTATTCGTGAGGTGTTGGTGGCAGGTCCAGGCGTGGTCGGGGGCAGAGTCGAGATGCGCCCTGGAGGAGGCGTGTGTGGAATCTCGACTTTGCCCGTTATTTTCATAGATTGAAGGCGTGTCGAAATCTGTGGCAGTCATTGGCGGGGGCATCACCGGGCTGACGGCGGCGTTTTATCTCCGTCGGGCCGGTGTGGCGGTGACCCTCTATGAGGCTTTCAGCCGCGTGGGCGGGGTTATCCAATCGCTGCGCCGGGAGGGTTACCTGGCGGAGTTCGGCCCCAACACCATCCTCGAGACTTCGCCCAAGATCGGCCAGCTCGTCCGCGACGCCGGTTTGCAGGCGCGCCGGCTGAACCCGGATCCCGCGGCGTCCGCACGCTATGTTGTGCGTTATGGCCGGCCGATTCCCATGCCGGCCACGCAGCTTGGTTTTCTCACGACCCCACTGTTCACCCTCCGGGCCAAACTCGCCCTCTTGCGTGAACCGTTTCTGCCGGCCCGGTGCGATGGCGTGGAGGAAAGCATCGCCCAATTCGTGCAGCGCCGGCTCGGCCGGGAATTTCTTGATCATGCCATCGATGCGCTGGTGGCCGGCATTTATGCGGGCGATCCGCACAAGCTTTCGCTGCAACAGGCCTTTCCCAAGCTGGCCGCGCTGGAGGACAAATATGGTTCGCTGCTCAAGGGCCAGTTTCTGGGCGCGCGGGAACGGAAGCGCACCGGCGAAATCGCCAAGGACCGTGCCCCCAAATTTTCCTTCGACGAAGGCTTGCAGGTGCTCACCGACACGCTCGGCAACCATCTTGGCGACGAGCTCCGGCTCAATACTGCCGTCACGCGGCTGACCCGCAGTGAGGCCGGTTGGACGCTGGATGTAAAGACTGCGGACGGCGCGTCCCGGGCCGTTCATGACGCGGTCATCTATGCAGGCACCGCCCACGGTCTGGCGAAGCTGGAAATCGCCGCGCCCGCTCCGGTGGAAGTCACCGCTTTTGCGGAAATCCGTTATCCTCCGGTGGCCAGTGTCGTGCTTGGTTTCCGCCGTGAGGACGTGGCGCATCCTTGCAACGGCTTCGGCGTCCTCATCCCGGGCGTGGAGGGCTTTAACATTCTGGGGGCCATTTTTTCCTCCGCCCTCTTTCCCAATCGTGCACCCGCAGGGCACATCAACCTCACCTGCTATGTCGGGGGGGAACGCCAGCCGCAGCTTGCGTCACTGCCGCCGGAACAACTCATTCCGCTCGTGACGAAGGATTTGCGCCGGTTGCTCGGGGTGCGGGGCGAACCGGTCTTTTCCCACAGCTTTTTCTGGCCCCGGGCCATCCCGCAATACAACGTCGGCTACGGCCGCTTTCGCAGCCTGATGACCACGCTCGAGCAAACTGCGCCCGGCCTGCACCTGGCCGGCAGTTATCGCGACGGCATTTCCTTGGGCGACTCCATCGTGGCTGGCGGCAAGGTCGCGGAGCGCGTGCTCGGTACCAAAACTTAAGATTCGATGGCAGTAATGATGGATTCCTGTTTATAACCGCGCGCGTCTGGTTTAATTTTGCGTATGAGCAAAGCTGTCCTGCTGGTCAATCTTGGGTCGCCGGATTCCCCATCCGTGGGGGATGTCCGCCGTTATCTGAATGAATTTCTCATGGACGGCCGGGTCATCGACAAGCCCTGGCTCCTGCGACGGCTAATCGTCGGCCTGATTCTCATCAGCCGGCCGAAGGAATCCGCCCATGCTTACGCGTCCGTCTGGACGAAGGAAGGTTCCCCGCTCATCGTCAGCAGTAAACGCATCCAGGCGCAGTTGCAGGCGCGGCTGTCCGTGCCCGTCGAGCTGGCCATGCGCTATCAAAATCCCTCGATCCCCCACGCCGTCAAGGCGCTGGCGGCCAAGGGTGTCACCGAAGTGCTGCTGATCCCACTTTTCCCGCACTACGCGATGTCCAGCTTTGAAACCGCTGTCGTGCGCGTGCAGGAAGTGGCGGCGCAAATGAACCCACCGCTCAAGGTCGTGGTCCAGGCCCCCTATTTCGAGGATCCGGATTATCTCGCCGCCCTCGTTGCCAGCGCGGAAACGCATCTGCAGGGCGGCTACGACCATCTCCTCTTCAGCTTTCATGGCATCCCGGAACGGCACCTCTACAAATCCGATCCCACCGCCTGCACCTGTCTGCGGGTCTCCCAATGTTGCGAGCTTCCCAGCCCCGCCCACGCCACCTGCTATCGGGCGCAATGTCTCAAGACGGTCGCCGGCTTCGTGCAGCGGGCGGGCATTCCGCCGGAAAAATATTCCGTCTCGTTCCAGTCCCGCCTCGGCGAGGATCCGTGGCTCAAGCCGTACACCGATTTCCAATTGCAGGTCCTGCCCAAACGGGGCGTGAAGAAGCTCCTCGTGATCTGTCCGGCGTTCGTCTCCGATTGCCTGGAAACCATCGAGGAAATCGGGATGCGGGGCCGGGAATCCTTCCTGGAGGCCGGCGGCGCGGAGTTTGCGCAAATCCTGTGCATGAATGAACATCCCCGGTGGATTGAAACGCTCGTGAAAATGAGCGGGCGGTTTCTGGCGGGGCAGGGGACGTTCGTGACTATTTCTTAGTGCGGACGTGGGGATTGCCAAATTTCAACTTGACCGTTTCCTGAAGATAGCCGAGGAAGCCCTTCTTTTTCGTCGTGGCCGCCGCCATGATCCGTTCGCATTTGTGGCTGCACTGGTTGCAGAGATACAGCGCGGCGCCGCCCTGCCGTTTCATCACATGCACGCAGCCCTGGCACATCACCCCGCCGCAATGCGTGCAGCGGAACACCGCCAGGGTCTCCACGTGCCGCGGGCAGCACAATGTTCCATCCGCCAGCACCACCGGAGCCGGGGCCGCCTGCAAGGGGCGTTCATACTGTGGAATGGCTATGTTCACCTCCGTGGATTCCACCAGCAGTTCCACGTCCCCCAGCCGCACCGCCTGGCCTGCCAGCAGCCGGGCCTCTTTGACCGGTTCGCCGTTCACAAACGTGCCGTTGGTCGAGCCGCAGTCCCGCAGGAAAACACCTTCATCAGTGACTTCCAGTTCGCAGTGCAGCGAGGAAATCGTGGCGTGGGGAATTTGAAAATCAGTCTTTGGCGCGCGACCAACACGGTTCACCCCCAAACGCAATTCCAACGTTCGTGGCTGTATCCCCTCCGTTCTGATCAGTAATCGCGCCATAGATGCACCCTTGCGTTGACTCTAGCTGATAACAAGCGCTTGTCCAGTTGAAAAATTAGTTTAACGGATGCTGGACAAACGCAAACTCGGCAACCGGCCGCCCCCCAATCAAATGCTCCTGGATGATGCGTTCCAGCACCGCCGGCCCGCAAGAATGATACCAGACACCCTCCGGATATACGACCGCGATCGGTCCCCGCGTGCAGACCCGCAGGCAGTTCGCCCGGGTGCGGTAGACCAACGGGGCCGGCCCCACCAGCTTCAGCTCCTTCAGCCGCTGCTTCAAAAACTCCCAGGCCGTCCGGCCCGCCGCCCGGTCGCAGCATTTGTCCTCCGTCGGCTCGGCACACAGGAAGATATGCCGCTTGAACTGGGTCAGCCCCAGCGCGGCCACGGCGGCGGATAATTCCTCTTCCATAGGGTTAGCCGGTCGCCGGCTTAAAGCTTCGTCGCAATGAACTGCTCCAGCTTCACGGCGTCGGCGTTGAACAGCCGGATGCCCTCGGCCGTCTTTTCCGTCGCCATCGCATTTTCGTTGAAGAGCCAGCGGAATTTTTTCTCATCCAGCGCCAGCTTTTCAATCGCGCTGGCCCGGGCGATTTCCGGGGTCAATTTTCGGGGCACGGGCGTCGTGCTTTTTTGCAGCTCCACCAGCAGCGCCGGGCTGATGGTCAGCAGGTCGCTCCCCGCCAGTTCCAGAATCTCGCCCACGTTCCGGAAGCTCGCCCCCATGATTTCCGTCGCGTAACCGAACTTTTTGTAATACGCGTAGATTTCCTGCACCGATTTCACCCCGGGATCTTCGGCCGGAGCAAAGTCTTTTTTCTCCTTCGCCTTGTACCAATCCATGATCCGGCCCACAAACGGCGAGATCAGCTTCACCCCCGCCTCCGCACACGCCACCGCCTGCGGCAACGAGAAGAGCAGGGTGAGGTTGCAGTTGATCCCCTCTTTCTGGAGAATTTCCGCCGCCCGGATGCCTTCCCAAGTCGAGGCGATCTTGATCAGCACGCGCTCCCGCGCAATGCCCTGCTGTGCATACAGCGCGATCAAATGCCGGCCTTTCGCCGCCAACGCCGCGGTGTCAAACGACAGGTTGGCATCCGTCTCCGTCGAGACCCGGCCCGGCACGATCTTCAGGATTTCCGTGCCAAACAGGATCAGCAGATCATCCAGCACCAAGTTCACCAGCTCCTTCCCCGCCGCCTTGCCTTTGTTGTCCGCAATCGCCTTGTCCACGATGAACTGATACTCCGGCATCAGTGCCGCCTTCAGGATCAGTGATGGATTTGTGGTCGCGTCGCGGGGCGCGAACTGTTTCAACGTGGCAAAATCCCCGCTGTCGGCCACCACGGTTGTAAATTGTTTGATCTGGTCCAGTTGTGTAGGTTGGGTAGCGCTCATAAAGTTTTCGAATTGTCAATTTGAGTTGTCAGCATCCCAAGATTGCCCAAGCCGGCTCTTCTGGCAACTCCCAATCTTTTTGACTCTTTGAGTCCAGCGCGTAAGATGCATCCCAGCTTTTTAAATATGTCCACACATTATCTTGCTTGCGACCTGGGCGGCGACAGCGGCCGGCTCATTCTGGGCACTCTCGACGAGGGTAAAATCACCCTGGAAGAAATCCATCGTTTCCCCAATGGCCCCGTCAAAACCAGCGGCGCCCTCCATTGGAACTTCGACGGGCTCCTGAACGAGCTCAAAAACGGCCTCAAAAAGGCCGCCGCCCGCCAGCTTCCCATCGCCGGCATCAGCACGGATTCCTGGGGCGTTGATTACGTGCTTTATGATGAACGCGGCCTCGTCATGTCCCCCGTCTGGTGCTACCGCGATTCCCGCACCGCCTCCGGCGTCGAAAACGCCAAGGACAAGGTCGACTGGCCCACCATCTATGCCGAGACTGGCATCCAGTTTATGGCCCTCAACACGATCTATCAGATCGTCACCGAACCCCCTGAGCGGCTGGCCGCGGCCAAGCACCTCCTTTTTATCGGCGACGCCTTCAATTATTTCTGCTCCGGCGTCGCGCGCAACGAGGTCTCCATGGCCAGCACCTCACAGCTCTACAATCCTGTCACCCGTACCTGGTCCAAAAAACTCTTTACCGCCCTGGGCCTCCGCGAATCCCTCTTCGCCCCCATCTGCCCGGCCGGGACCATCCTCGGGCCAATGAAAAAGCACCTCGCCACCGAGGTCGGCCTCCCCCAGATACAGGTCATCGCCACCTGCTCTCACGACACCGGGGCCGCCGTCGCTGCCGTGCCCGCCCAGGGCGAAAACTGGGCCTACCTCAGCTCCGGCACCTGGTCCCTCATGGGTGTCGAATGGCCCACACCCGTCATCACCGAACAAGGCCGCAGCCTCGGCTTCACCAACGAAATCGGCCTGAACAACTCCGTCCGTCTGCTCAAGAACATCGTCGGTCTCTGGATTGTCCAGGAATGCCGCCGTTTCTGGACCAAGCAGGGCAAGAAATATGATTTCGATGAGCTCGCCCGCCTCGCCGAGGTCGCCCCGGCCTTCCGCTCCCTCATCAACCCCGATGACGCCCGTTTTCTCAGCCCGGATGACATGCCGAAGAAAATCGCCGAATTCTGCGCCGAAACCGGCCAGCCCGTACCCACCGATCCCGGCGCCTTCATGCGCTGCATCTACGAAAGCCTCGCCCTTTTCTACCGCGTCACCCTTCGCAAAACCGAGCGTCTCATCGGCAAAAAAATCGAACGCCTGCACATCGTCGGCGGTGGCAGCCAGGATGCCACCCTCAACCAGTACGCCGCCAACGCGCTCAAAATCCCCGTCCTCGCCGGTCCCAAGGAATGCGCCGCCCTCGGCAACATCCTCGTTCAGGCCATCGCCCTTGGCCATCTCCCCGACCACGCTGCTGCGCGTGCCGTCGTCCGCAATTCCTTTGAACTGAAAACCTTCACTCCCACTGCGGCCGCCGAATGGGACGTCGCTGCCGCCCGGTTTGAAAAACTGTTAAGCTAAAAAATTTCATGGATATCACCGCACCTTCCGCCATCCCCGTGCCCGGTTTTCGTTCCGTGCCCCGTACCGGCGTCATCTACGTCACCCACGAAGCCACCCAGCATGGGTTCGTTTACGGCGCCCCCGGCTGGTCCAATCTCGGCCAGGGTTCACCCGAGACCGGCCCCGTGCCCGGCTCGCCTCCGCGCATCAGCGAGGTCACCATCGCCCCCGCCGCCCAGCAATACGGACCCGTCGCCGGCGGCAAGGACATCCGCCAGGCCGTCGCCGATTTCTATAACCACACCTATCGCCGCGGGAAAAAGTCCCAGTATACCGCCGAGAACGTCAGCCTGGCCGGCGGCGGCCGCCTGGCGCTCACCCGCCTTGCCAGCGCCCTGGGCAACATCAACATGGGGCATTTCATCCCTGACTACACCGCCTACGAGGAACTGCTTAGCATCTTCAAGGCCTTTACCCCCATCCCCATCCTGCTGGATGCCGCCGCCGGCTATAAAATTTCCCCCGCCGATCTCAAGGAGGAAATCCTTGGTCGCGGCCTCAGCGCCCTGCTCGTCAGCAACCCCTCCAATCCCACCGGTCAGCTCATGGAGGGCCCCGAACTCGATGCCTGGTGCCACCTTGCCCGCGAGTGCCAGTGCGCCATGATTTTTGACGAATTTTACTCCCACTACATCTACAACGGCTTCGCCGACCGTCCTAAGATGGTGTCCGCCGCCGAATTTGTCGATGACGTCGAGCGTGACCCCGTGGTCATCGTCGACGGTCTTACCAAAAACTGGCGTTACCCCGGCTGGCGCATCAGTTGGACCCTCGGGCCCCGCGCCGTCATCGAGACCATCGCCAGCGCCGGCTCATTTCTCGATGGCGGGGCCAATCATCCTTTTCAAAATGCCGCCCTCCCGCTCCTCGACCCCGTTAACGCCGCCGCGGAGACGCTGGCCATCCAGCAACACTTCGGCCGCAAACGCGCCCTCGTCCTTGAACGGCTCAAGGCGCTGGACATCGGGGTCGAAGCCGTGCCCCAGGGTGCCTTTTATGTCTGGGCCAACCTCGCCCGCCTGCCTGCGCCCCTCGATGACGGCCTGAGCTTCTTCCGCGAAGGCCTCAAGGAAAAAGTCATCGTCGTCCCCGGCGTCTTCTTCGACGTGAATCCCGGCAATCGCCGTGCCCATGCCCGGTACAAAAACTATTGCCGCATCAGCTTCGGCCCCGAACTCGACAAACTTGAGCTCGGCCTGGACGCTTTCGCCCGCGTCATCGCCAAATTCAAATAAGCGCCCATGAGCCTTCACGGATACCTCTACGCCGCCAGCGTCATCCGCTCCCAAGTGAAGCCCACCCGGCTGTCCCGCGGTCAGGTCATCGACCAGATGCAGGTTTGGGCGGAGACCCCCGAGGTGATCGTGTGCGCCGAAAACCCGAACGCCGCGCAAAAACTCTTTGAAGACGTGTTGACTGCGCCGTCTGATGAGCGAAATCCATTGTCGACCCAGATCCACAAAATCGTGGCCGCCGAATTTCTGGATCAACTCCTCACCGAAACCGGCGGCGACCCGCTCGACTGGCCCAAGATTGTTCAGCAGGCCTGGCAGGACCTGCAATCAACCCCGGAAGACGCCGCTCTGAACCAGGGCTACTGGCTGAACCTCGGCGAAGTGCCCGGCACCAGTTCCTCCCTTGAGGCCCTGCGCCGCGATTTGCCCGCTGACACCGCTGCCGAACTCAACTGGTCTGCCGACCGGCAATACTATTTCCTCATCGTCGTTCTTAGCCCGCCCCCGCCGCCCCCGTCGCCTTCGCCGGAATCTTTGGAGGAGGCTTATGTCCCGGCCGGCGAGAACATCCCACACGAAGAACCTGTGGAAGAGAATGGGGATGAAAATGCGGATGAACTTATATTTGGCAAGGTTCCCACCCCCTTGCCGTTGCCGGATTTGGAGGCGGCCGTTTTGATCCGGGCCCGGAACGCCGCCGTGGCCGTGTGGCGCTGGCGGCAGTATGCTGCCGGCCTGAAACGCGCTAGCAACCCCATCCGCCTCGAACCCTGGAACGGCGCGCTGGGCGTTGAACCGCCCGCCGATGCGGCCCAGTAACTCACTTCTACTTTCCCTTCAGCTTTGCCGCCACCATTTTGTGGACCGAATACATCAGGCCCAGCGTGATGACCATCGCCGTCACCACCGCCCCGCCGAGCAGGCCATAGCGGTCGATCCGTCCACCCGCCGTTTGCACCACGATCAATCCCGCCAACGCCGATGCCACCCCGCCAGAAAATTGCTGCAGCGACGAATTCACCGACATGTATGCCCCGCGATCCTTGAGGTCCGGTATCGCCGAAATCAGGGCCGACGTCGCGATCATCCGGCCCGAGATGCCGATGAACAGCAACACGTTGACCACCATCACCAGCCACACCGGTGAGATGCCCAGGTGACAATAAATCGTCACCATGATGATGCTCAATACCGTGCCCATGAAGAAAATCGGATATTTGCCCGTCCGGTCGCTCAGTCGTCCCACCAGCGGGCCGGCGATGATCGAGCAAACCCCCGTCACCAAATAAATCAACGGCAGTTTGGTCAGCGGAATGCCCAGATTATTGACCGTATAGGCCGAGCCGAACGGCATCAGCATGAACCCGCCCGTGGCCAGCAGAATCATGGCCGAAAAACCCCGCAGATATGCCGGCTTGGAAACCGTTTTAAAGAGGTGTTGCAACGCGCTCCGGTTGTTTTTGATCAGCAGATGCGCATCAATCGGTTTTAATCCCCGCGCGATCACAACGCCCACTGCCGTGCCGATGCCCGCGATCATGAAGAACGGCGCGTGCCAGCTCCAACGCGTCGCCAGCCACAGCCCCAACGGCAGGCCCAGCACCTGGCTCGCGGCAAACGACGTCTGCACCACCCCCATCACCCGGCCGCGCATCTCCAGCGGGAACAGATCCGCCGCGATGGCCATGGTGATTGACCCGATGACCCCGCCAAAAATCCCCGTCACTATGCGGGCCGCCAGGAGCCAGTGATAACTCGTCACCAGGCCGCACAACGTCGTGCCCAGGATGAACCCGGCGTAAAAAAAGAGCAGCAGCCGCTTGCGGTCAAACTTGTCCGCAAACCCCGCCGTCATCAGTCCGGAAACGCCCGCGCTCAACGCATACACCGAGACCAGCAGACCGAACTGCCGGGTTGTGATCCCCAGTTGTGGCAGCAGCAGCGCGCCCAGCGGGGAGAGGATCATGAAGTCCAGGATCACCGTGAACTGCAGGAACGCCAGCACGGCCACCACGAACATCTGGTAACGGGTGAATTTCATCAGCGACGCTGGTCAGGATTTCCGCGCTGTCATCACCCGGATGAGATTAAGTTCCATGGATTTGTCATCCCTCGAAGAAGTCCCTGCATGGCCATACATATCGGCAAATTATGCCAACGCGACCCGCCTAATCACCAGCGAATTTTCCCAATTTTCGGTCAATTACTGCTTTCCGCTTGCCCGATTACTCCCAGCCACCGCCGCCGCCAGACCAACCCCAGCAGTATGACAATCAACATATGCGCCATCAACGTATAGAACAACGGCGGCCATTCCGTGTCGTCCGGTCCGGCTAGGGCGATAAACCCCGGAGCCAGCATCGAGAACCGTGCGAAACCTGCGTTCTGAAAAGCCAGCGCCAGAATCAGTGGCGCCACGCACGACAGCACCAGCCACAACGCCACAAACCCCAGATGACGCCGCCGATGCCGTAGCCGGCAATATTCCAGCACCAGCACGAACAGCAGGAAAACCTCCGTCAGATTCACACACACCACGAGCAGAATCCGCCACGAATCCGCCAGATTAAATAGGAATTGCGTCAGGAACGCCACTGCGGCGATCCCCGCCAGCGCCAGCGCCAGCGGTGCCGCGCTCCGCGAAAATAGCGGCCCAAAATTCGTAAATCCCAGCCGCAGCGACTCCACTCGCACCCGCTCCGGCTGTGGACTCGCCGACGCCAGTAGCATCAGGCCCAGCAGCAAGGTCCCCCCGTGCACCGCGATAATCAGGGGTATGTCATCACTGTTCCGGTATTTCGCGGTGGTCGGAAATATTCCCAACCACATGCTCCAAATCAGGGCCTGTTGCGCCACGGTCAACCAGGTGAACAGCCCCACGGCCTCTCCACGCAACATCAGCGGCTGAAAGGGATTCGCCGTCTTGCGGACCAACGTCCGCCAGAGAAACACCCCCACCGACGCCTGCAAAATCAGGCTTAACAACACCGGATTGATGCTCAGGCCGAACAGATGCGTCGCGGACGTCCAGTCTTGGTCCATCGGTTGCTCGCTGACCGGCACGGTGGCTATGAACAGATGGCCGATGCCATACGTCGGCAGCAGATAGTTCGTCAGCAGCCGGCTGGGCGCCAGGAACGAAACGGGGATCGTGAACAGGAACAGCAGAATGACCAGCAACCCTTGCGCCCGTTGAAATGCCATGCCCATCAGCAACGCCAGCAGCCCAAAAAATGCCGCCGTGCTCAGGATAAGCAGTTGTGTGCCCAGCCACAGGGTTGGCGGCAGCCCGGCGCTCAGCGTGATCACCAGCCCAAAACCCGCCAGCACCAGGCCCATGTAAAACTCCCGCAACGGCGCCCCGAACCAGTAGCCCGTCAGGATTTGCGCCGGACTCATTGGCGTCAGCCGGTTGCTGTCCCAGAGCCCCGCCTTGCGGTCCTCCGTCAGCACCCGCACAATATGCGCAAACCCGCCCAGCACCAGCACCAGAATTTCCAGACCGATGATCCAGCCATAAAACAGCCGGCCCATGTCCGCCGCCGGTCTGGCGTTTCCGAATTCATCGGTCAAACTGCCGATGAACCCGACCAGCAGGCAAAAACCCAGCACGCCGGCGATCAGCATCCCCGCCAGCACGCCCCCGCGATGCGTGATGCGGCGTTGCGTGATGAATATGGGATTCTCCGTGAGTTTCACATCAGCTCCTTCGCCCCGGATTGTAAAAAGATTTGCTCCAGATCATCCCCGACCCCGCGCCATTCACAAATGCGCACCCCCTGCGTCACCAACGTCTTCAACAACTCATCCAGCGCGTCCGGCCCGCCCAGGAAATCAAACAGCACCCCGCCATCCTGCGGTTCCAGCTTCGCCACCGCCGGATCCTTCAAAATCTCCCGCGCCCGCTCCCCGCCCGCGCGCCATTTCACGGACATCCGGTGCCGGTCCATCTGCCGCCCCAATTCCGCCAGCGTGCCGAATTTCACCAGCCGGCCTCGTTCCATGATCGCCGCCTTGTTGCAGAACCCGGACAGCTCCGTGAGAATGTGTGAAGAAATCAGCACCGCCTTGCCTGCGTCCCGTAATTGCAGCAGCAGCTTCCGCAGTTCGATGCGCCCCAGCGGGTCCAGCCCGCTTGCCGGCTCGTCTAGCAACAGCACCTGCGGGTCCGGCAACATCGTCTTGGCCAGCACCAGCCGCTGCTTCATCCCGCGCGACAGCTCCTCGCACAACGCGTCGCGCTTGTCCGTCAGCCACGTCAGCTCCAGACATTCCGAGATCCGCCGCGCCCGGTCCGCCACCCCGAACGCCCGCGCGAAATGATCCAAAAATTCCGACGTCGTGAGTTGATCATAAGTCGGGCAGAAATCCGGCATGAACCCCAGCCGCCGCTTCAATTCATCCGGCTCCTTCGCCAGTTCCCGACCCGCGATCCGCACCGAGCCCCGCGTGAACTCCTGCAATCCGGACACCGCCCGCATCGTCGTCGTCTTTCCCGCGCCATTCGGCCCGATCAACCCGCAGACATCCCCCGCTTCGATCCGCAGGGATAAATCATTCACGGCGACGACCTCGGGGAAATCCACGCGTAGATGTTCAATGACCAGCAGCGATGCGTTCTCCGGGGCGGAGCCCGTGACAGTTGATGTGGCAGTTGTGGATTCACCGGCCATATTGAATGCCGCGAGCATGCTCCTTTCCCGCCGCCGAATCAACCGGAACTTTTACTTCGCCTTCCGGCCCGTTTTGCCCCCAAAAATCCGCTCATGCTCCAGCATCACATAACGGTCCGTCATCCCTGCGATGTAGTCGCACACCGCCCGGTGATAACCCGTCTTCCCGATCCGCTGGCGCGCCCGCCGGCCGATTTCCCGCGGATGCTCCAGAAAGTAATTGAACAACGCCGCCAGCAGCTTCACCGCGCGTTGATTCGGCCCGTGCACCACCGGATTATAATACAAGTTCTTGTAAAGATATTTGCGCAGCTCCAGATTCAGCACCTGGCGTTCGGCGCTGTGCCGCACCAGCGTCCGCGCCTGCTGCCGCACCTCGTCCGCCGAGGTCACCTTCGCCCGCGCGATGCATTTTTCCGCGGTGCCCACCACATCCCGGATCTGCAGGTCGATGATCGTGCGGATGGTATACGACCGCCGGCACTCATCCGCCAGCGGGCCATGCTCCCGTTTCACCAGCGCCGCCGCCTGCCGCCACAGGCGCACGTTCTTCGCCAGCGCCGCCTCCGTCAGCAGGCCCGAGTCCAGCCCGTCATCCAGATCATGACTGTAATAAGTGATCTCATCCGCCAGGTTGGCCACCTGCGCCTCCAGCGAGGGATTCTTGGCCGCAAACTTCCGCGGCCGGCCCGGCCGGTCATACGCCGTGTGATGTTTCGCCAGCCCTTCGCGCACTTCCCACGAAAGATTCAGCCCCGGAAAATCCGGATACTTCTCCTCCAGCACCTCCACGATGCGCAAGCTCTGCCGGTTATGCTCAAAGCCCCCGTGCCCCTTCATCAGCCGCGCCAGCACCGTCTCCCCCTTGTGGCCGAACGGCGAATGTCCCAGGTCATGCGCCAACGCGATCGTCTCCGCCAGATCCGTGTTCAGCTTCAGCGCGGATGCGATGTTTCGCGCGATCGCCGCCACCTCGATGGTATGGGTCAGGCGCGTGCGCAAATGATCGCCCGTGCCGTTGAGGAAAACCTGCGTCTTGTATTCCAGCCGCCGGAACGCCCGCGAATGGATCACCCGGTCGCGGTCGCGTTGAAATTCCGTGCGCCAGAGCGGGGCCGGTTCCGGATGCACCCGGCCGCGGGAATCGCCGCTGAATTCGGCGTATGGCGCGAGAATCTGCCGTTCGATTTGGTCCAAATCTTCCCGGGTGCGCGGCATGAGGTTTTAAATGGATGAGGGCACCGGGGCCCGGTCAACTGGCCAGCACTTCCTGCACCGAAAGCCCGCGCAGTTCAAAGAGCTTCCGGATGGTGTCCTCGATCAGGTTGTTCGGGCACGACGCGCCGGCCGTGATGCCGACCGTGATTTTGCCGGCAGGCAGCCAGTCCGCCGTCTCCACCTCCTGCTTTTGATGCTGGTCGTAATGGACGATCAACTTGTCCGACACCATCTTCGCCGCGTTCTTGATGAAGTACGTCGGCAGCTTCGCCTCGCCCATCTCCGCCAGATGCGAGGTGTTCGAGGAATTATAGCCGCCCACGACGATCAGCAGGTTCGGCGGATCCAGCAACATCTTTTCCAATGCATCCTGCCGGTCCTGCGTGGCGCCGCAGATCGTGTCGAAGAAACGGAAATGCTTGTCGATCGCCGCTTCGCCGTATTTCTGCGTCATGGCCGCCTTGATGCGCCGCTGCACCTCCTCGGTCTCGCCGCGCAACATCGTCGTCTGGTTGGCCACGCCCACGGCCTGCAAATGCAATTCCGGGTCGAACCCGTTCGAGAAGGCCCCCGTGAACCGGTCCAGAAATTCATGCTTGTCACCCCCGTGCAGGATGTAATTGCAGACGTAATCGGTCTCCGCGAGGTTGTATACCACCAGATAATGGCCGTTGCCATACGCGCGGGCCTGGGAGGTCGTGGCCTTCGTCTCCTCGTGCTTGGCCTTGCCGTGGATGATGCTCGTGACGTTCTCCTTGGAATACTGCCGCACGCGCTTCCACACGCTCATCACGTCCCCGCAGGTCGTGTCCACCATCAGGCAGCCCTTGGCCTCCAGCTTCTTGCGCGTGCCCACCTCCGTGCCAAACGCCGGGATGATCACCGCATCCCCGGATTTCAAGTGCATCATCTCCTCGTCCGACGGCTTCGGCGAAATGATCTGGATCCCCATGTTCCGGATCTGGTCGTTCACCTCCGGGTTATGGATGATTTCGCCCAGCAGATAGATGGGCGTCTCCGGCGAAACGTCGGAGAAATATTTCCGGGCCGCGTACGCCAGGTCGATGGCCCGTTCCACCCCGTAGCAAAAGCCGAATTCCTTGGCCAGCTTCACCGTCAGGTCCCCGGCCGCCAGCACGCTGCCATGCGCGCGCACGCGCTCCACCAGTTCGCTGCGGTAATGGGACAACACCTGTGCCTGGACGGCCTCCATGATGTCTGGACGCCGCAGGTTGATTTTTTTCTTCCCGGCGTCATCCGGCTGCAAAGGCGCTGTGCTCAACATATCCTGATAATTTAAACGGGGTTGGGGGGTGCGTCGAGCAGAACTTGACGCCGATTCTTGCCTCCGGCCCGTGGAATTTCATTGCGCCGGCCCGAAATCATGGGATGATGGGCCTGCGTCGGAGCGTAGCTCAGCCTGGTAGAGCACTTGCTTTGGGAGCAAGACGTCGCAGGTTCGAATCCTGTCGCTCCGACCATTTCCCCTCTTTTGCCCCTTCGGGACACAAAGTGACAAACAGCGACTTTGACCGTATGAATACGGGAGATTCTTCAAGTTGCACCTGCACCGGTGAAGTGACAGCCGATGTCCCATTTTGACCCGCTGCGACCGAATTTTGTGTGTCTCTTTGTGTGTCATCCCTTGATGAAACCGCCGGATGGTGGAAATCCAATTTTTCAATCGCCTCCTTCAACGGCAGCATCCGCGCGTCGGTGTAAGTCTTGGCGGTTTGTTTTGGATCGCGATGCCGCATGAGCGCCATGCGCACACGCTCGCTCGGTGTTCCAGGTGCCAGTTGAGTGCAATAAGTGACGCGAAAGCTGTGAAAGTCCAAACGACCGTCGCCTTGATCTTCCCAATCAATTCCAGCGGCCTTCAGGTCGGCGTAAAATTGTTTGTAGCCGGGGAACATTCCTTTGAAAATTAACTGTTCCGGTTTGCACGACTCCGGTTTTATTTTCTTCAATGCTGCTGCAAGGTCAGGATGCAGGGGCAGGGCGTCTTCATAGTGATTTTTGGAAATGGCTGCGGACACGGTGATTTTCGGAGCCATGCCATCCAATTCAACATCCGCCCAACGCAGTTGTTTGATTTCGCCTCTGCGGATACCAGTTAGCGCCGCCAGTAAATAAATCGGCACTCGTCGTCCGGCAACCGCCAACAGCCTTTGGATTTCTTCTGGAGCGTATGCGCGGCGTGCTCGCTTCTGGCGGCCTTGAACGCGGAGCAATTCAACTTTTTCGAGCGGATTTCGTGTGATGTAACCCAAGCGTTGCGCCCATTTGAGAAAGGCCCGCATTGCGACCAGATACTCATTCAGAGTTTTTGGCGATTTTTTCTGGCGTTGCCGCCAGTTTTGGAACGCTTCGGCATTGATGTCTTTGAAATATTCCCATTGGCATTCTTTTATCAATGTGCCGACATAATTTTCAACGCCCTGAACGTAACGTCTCACGCAGCCGGCAGTGGTGAGTTCGCGCGTGTAAAATACAAAATGATCTGCCAGCAGTATGCCAGCGGCTTCGCGAATTTTCTTCGATGCAATCAAACCGACCGATTCCTGACTGTATTCGGTGAGCATCTGCTGGAGTTTTTGCTCTGCCGACCGTTTCTCGGTGACATGGAGCGGAATGTCTTTCGTTTTGTGTTCGTTTGGAAAACGAATACGTGCGCGATACAGCCGAGCAAAAATCAATTTGCCATTCCGCTGACGTTTTGGCCGATAAATGTAAGCAATCATATTTATTTCTCCTTTCGTTAATTTGCACCTTGTCCGCTCAACCGTCGAAAATATTTTTTAACTTTGCTTTCCAGCATCCCCACCACGCCGCCGCTGCGCACCAACGGCGGCAACTCGCCAGCCTCCGCCTTCCGTCTTACCGTCCGCTTGCACACGCCGAAAATCCGTTCCAGCTCGGGCAGGCGGATCAGCCGGTCATTAAATTCATTTTCCGTGTTCATCTTCATCCTTCCATTTCCATCGCTTTTCTTTTTTGTCCCATTCCATCCCACGTTCCAGTCGCTTCTGATAAAATTCAGCCTTCTTCTTGTCGGACGCCATCGCCGCCATCGCCTCGGCCAGCAGTAAAAACATATCCTGTTGCCGGTTTTCCGTGCTCAAGGCTTCTTCATACCTGACTTTCCGGTTGCCCTTGTCTTTCGGGTCGGTGTCTGCAAAGTCCAAGGCTTCCATGGCTTCCTTCACGGTTTTTGGGTCATCTGCTGCCGCCGCCGGTTTGAGTTTTTTTCTCTGTTCCATCAGGCCCCCGTCTGGCTCATCCACATAACCCATCCGACGTTTCATTTCCACCACCCATGCTTTGCATTCGCTCATGGACAAAAGGATGTAGGGACGTAGTTTAACTTTGCGTTTGCTGCCAAAAAAGGTGTCTTCGATGCGGGTGATGTAAAAAAAGAACGCGGTCAGCTTGCCTTCCTTGATGCGTTTGTGAACCGCAGCCCGTTGGACAGGCACGAACATGGTGACGCCGGCGGGTGAAATTCCGACATCCCCTTTGTAATGCAAGCCGAGGTCTTCGATCCATTGGCCGCATTCGGCGTGCGTCCCCTCCCGGCGATAGGCGCGCGTGCCGGGCGTCGGCTCGCCGACAATCTTGCGCAAATCTTTCGGCACTTCGATGAATGGAAACTCAATGAACCCCATATTTCTTACATAGTATCTTACTAGATACAATTGTCAACTAGAAATCGGCGGGGGGCTGAATTATTTCCCAGGCGGCAAAGTTTTTGGAACAATAAACCAATACCAGAACCCATATCCTGTGCAAACTTCAGCATATCCTCAAAATTCCGGCGCGGGGGAGGCCGATTTTCTGATTGTTCGGACTGGCGGAGACTTCAACGTGTCCATCGAAAAGGCCGAGTGGCGTGACCGGCTAATTTCTTTACGGAGACGGCAAGCCTAGACGGCAACAAACCGTTGTTTGTCACCTATCAGTTTCGTGCTAGGGTGTCGTTTCAGTTAGCAAATATGTCCAAACCTGTTTCCAGCGGTCTGCACTTTTAGGATTCAGCATCGAAAAATGAGCTGTCAAAGACCCTTCGCTTTGCGAACGGCAATAGTTTCCCATTTGATAGTGCCATCTTGATTAAGAAATTGCCCCCAGTTTTCTTTGGGCCGGATTGTTTGTAAATATTGAAGTAACTTAATAAGCCGATTTTCAATACTATCAGAACGCTCGATGGAAATATGCTTTGAGTCGCCGCCTTGGATGATTGCCATGCGAAACTTTTCAAAAGCATTGGGGTCACTGTCGTTTCCGCAAACAGACGCAGGAATTTCGTCAGGATATTGGAGGACAATTACATGATAACCCAAGTCGGCAGCAACGTCACAAAACGCAAATGGCCCTTTTCCGCCGCGAGGACTGTCTTTTTCGTGAGTTCCAGGAATAAAGAGATAAAGCTCATGCCGGTCTTGCGCCAAATCCGCTTTGTGTTCGACAACAATATCGCGATTTACATACATCCAATGCGGATTGTCGAAATTTTTTATCGTGGGGTCTGTTACCGATGGAAGAATTGAAAATGAAATCACGTTAGGATGCTCAAGTTTGATTTGAGCTTGAATGTTTTCGTTGGTGTTGGCAGGCATTGAGTTTGTGGTAACTTGAGCTTGCACGATAGTCGCAAACAAGATCGTTGCGGCAAAATAAGTTTTCATAATTTCAAGCTATTATGTCTGTTCTGCCAATGAGTCTTTTCAAGGTAATAAAAAAAGCCGGTAAAACCTTTGCTGATTAGTTAAGGTATCGGAGACGTTCAAAATGTAATTGTTTGCAGTAAGTGGAGACCCCAAGTTAATCCAGTTCGTTTGCGAAAGGTTGGTGCTGTATTGCACTTGATAAGTTTCGCCCATTTGTGCAGCCCAATCGAATGAGATCATCCCGCCCGCTTGGGTCAGATTTTGAACCAAAGGCACAACGACCGGCGCGTTATGTGTGACAGCTATGACGTTGTCCATGGCGAACTCTTCCGCGCTAGTGTGAGCGTAGCCGCTATAGGGGGTGCCGCCCGAGGACACGAAACTCACGGAATTGACGCCGTAATAATTGAACTGGACTACGGTGGGCGCAGTGGCACTCAAGATGATAGTGCTGTCATATGTCAGGTTGGTGCCGACATATCCTTTGACTTCCACACTTAAATTGTTGTTCCATGCTGCGGTAAGAACGGCGGAAAGCAGGTCAAATGGCGCGGAGCCGATGATGCTTGCCGGGTTCCCGCTGCCATTGTAAGCCACATTTGGCGCAGAAATCATACCTGCCTGATAACCGGATGGATTATTCAAATTATCCAAGGCATTCAGGTAGTAAAAATTGCTCCAGTTCAAGCCACCATAACCAGAAGGCACAATCACCTTATTCGTGCCAGTCAAGTCATCAAAAGTGAGCGAGGGCAATCCGGCTTGAATGGTAAATTGACGGATTTGCTCCGTGCCGAGAGTCAGATTGCTGAAAACAATGCTTCCAGAATAAAAACCCAAAGGCAAGCTGGTGGCATTTGATGTCAGGTTCACTGTAATGTTCGTGGCGCTCGCGCCCATTAACAGACCGTTGGCAAGCGAGGCCGCCAAGAGTGATGAATCACTGGCCACTGACCAAGAAAGAGAAGCGGGGCCGGGGTTGGTCAGGTAAAAAATCTGATTGGTTGAACTGAATGGCCCGCCAACCGCGCCGCCGATAGCCAAACCGCTGGACGGATAAATGAACAGCGGATCGTTTGACGCTAATGCGTTGATGAGATTCATACCGTTGGGCGTGCCCCAACCTGTGCAGAGATCATAACACGACCGGAGTTTGTGAGTCTCTTTGTGTGTCACCCTTTGGATTTTCCGATGAAGCAGGTGTTTTTTGCAGGTTCGAATCCTGTCGCTCCGACCATTTTCCCGCCATCTGACTGTTCCGACTTGTTTTTCCAATCGTATCACTTTTCTAATTCGGCGGAGAAATTGGTCATCATCAGCTTCCAAGCCTCCAAGACCGCCCGGCCGTCGTCCCGATGCAAACGTCGATTTTATGATGAACTAGGCGCTGATCAATGGTGGCAAGTTTGGTCAGGCGAATGGTGGAAGCGCGCGCCACGAGCAAATCCATTTCGCCATCGGCCAGAACCAAACCCGGCCGCCGCTTTAAGGTTTGCAAGTCGGAAAACGGAAACTCCACCGAAACAACGTCGCCGGCATTAAATGGCGTCATAAACCCCATCATCCGGTGAGTCGTCCTGGAAAAAATTCTCAATGCCCAACCGCTGCCAATCGAGGTCTTTGGAGTTGCGCCCAATCAATTGCGGCATATCCTTGTAAAGCTGGAGACGTTCCGGCAGGGACAGCGTCCCAATCGCCACTTCAATTTGATGCGGTGTCGCATTCACTTCTTAAATATCCGGCAATTTCGAATTTATTGCAAGACGTCCCGCCTCGACAGACGTAACGCCACGCCCGGCGCAAATGCAAGCCGCCATCGCCGGTCATTCCCACCACCATATAATTATCCTCCCGCCCCGCCCGCTCAAAAGTGGTGTTTTTTAGCCATTCCCGGAACTGGCCAAAAATTTCTCAAGTGTATAAAAGAGAACAGGGCCGCCCGACCACAAAGTTTCGTTCCATTTTATTTGCCGGTTTCTCCCCAATAAAACCGGCCCATTTCAAAATAAATCAGTTTTATTCCCCGGCTGGCATCGGCATTGCTTAGTGAGGGAGTGCCAATAACAGCCATGGAAAGCTGGGTGTGGTGCATGCCCCGCGTGGGGGATGTGAGTTGCGCCGGAAATCCGGCCGCAAAGAGATTGGCCAGGTGAAGACGCGGCTCAAACAAACAATGAACAAAATATGAAGAAAATCGAAGCAATCATCAAACCATTCAAGTTGGAAGAAGTGAAGGACGCCCTCAGCGAAATCGGCATCGAAGGCATGACCGTCAGCGAGGTCAAGGGCTTTGGCCGCCAGAAGGGTCACACCGAAATTTATCGTGGCAGTGAATACACGGTCGATTTCCTCCCGAAGATCAAAATCGAACTTGTCATCACCGACGCCCAGGTGGACGCCGCGGTCAGCGCCATCATCAAGTCGGCCAAGACGGGCAAAATTGGGGACGGCAAAGTGTTTGTTTCCGCCGTGGAACAGGCCGTTCGCATTCGCACCGAAGAAAAAGGTGATTCTGCCGTTTAAACCCCAACCCTTTAAACCTCACTTAATACTAAAAAATGAAAAAACACATATTAACATTAGCTCTGCTGGCCACCACCTTGGTGGGCACCATGACCGTGCGTGCGGATGGAACCAACGCTCCGGCCGTCACCTCCACCAACGCCGTGGCCGCTGCTCCGGTGACCCCGGCCAGCACGAATGCCCCGACCGTCGAACAACGTCTGGAATCCGTGGAAGCTTACTTCCAGAACGGTGACCCCACCGCCACCTACAAGGACACCAATGGCAACTGGACGGTGAACTTCGCCCTCGGGCCGTCCATCATCAACACGAACCTGACCAACGTCCAAGGCAACTACGTCTCGTATCCTGGCGCCGGTCATAATGCGTGGTTGCTGACCAGCACCGCCTTGGTGTTGTTCATGACGCTGCCCGGTCTGGCCCTCTTCTACGGCGGCTTGGTCCGCAAGAAGAACGTCCTCTCCGTGCTTGCCCAATGCTTCCTGATCACTGGCCTCGTGACCATTCTCTGGGTCATCTGCGGGTACAGCATGATCTTCGCCGGCACCGGTGCCATGGCCAAGGAAGACGTCTGGGCCGGCATCATCGGCAGTCCGAAGATCGCTTGGATGTTGAATACCGTCACCTCCGCGCCCAACCCCGGTTATTCTTACTGGGTCTCGGAAAACGTGTATTGCATGTTCCAATTGATGTTCGCCATCATCACCCCCGCGCTGATCATCGGTGGTATTGCCGAACGTATGAAATTCTCCGCCATCCTGGTGTTCATGACCCTCTGGATGTTTGTGGTTTACTTCACCCAGGGCCACATGGTCTGGGGTGTTAACGGCCTCATGAACGGCGTCTGGAACCCGCTCGCCAAGATTCACGCGATGGACTTCGCCGGCGGCACGGTGGTGCATATGACCTCCGGCTGGACGGCCCTCGTCCTCTGTATCATCCTTGGCAAGCGTATTGGCTTCGGCAAGGAAAACTTCGCCCCGCACAGCGTGGTGCTCTGCTACATCGGCACCGCCATGCTCTGGGTCGGCTGGTACGGTTTCAACTCCGGCAGTGCCGTGGCGGCTGACGTGATCGCGGCCAACGCCTTCACCACCACCACCATTGCCACCGCCGTGGCCTCCTTCGTGTGGCCCATGGTTGAATGGATCGTCAAGGGCAAGCCCAGCGTGCTTGGCTTCTGCTCCGGTGCCGTCGCCGGTCTGGTTGTCATCACTCCTGCTTGCGGTTACATCACGCCCCAGGGTTCCATCGCCATCGGCGTCGCTGCCGGCATCATCCCCTGGTTCTTCGTGTACAAAGTCAAGGGCTGGTTCGGTTATGACGACGCGCTGGATACGTTCGGCGTCCACGCCATCGGTGGTACCCTCGGGGCCATCATGACGGGCATGCTCGCTCGTAACGCCGCCAACCCCAACTTCAGCGCCAACATGAGCAAGTACGTCACCGACACCCTGTTCCAACCCCTCGTCTGGGAACAGGTCAAGGCCGTCGGCGTGACCCTCCTGCTGGTCATCCCCGGCACCATCGTCTGCGCTTACATCACCAAGGCGCTCGTGGGGCTCCGCCCGACTGAGGAAGTCGAAATGGCCGGTCTGGACCTCGCTGAACACGGCGAAGAAGGCTACCATAGCTAAGCCGTAAGTCTCATCACCGCGCCGGTGGTTGACGCAAGTCGCCACCGGCGCTTTTTTTTGGAAAATTTAGTCGCCGCCCTGCAGTGCAGTTCTTGCTGGCCGCCGCCCCGTTCAACGCACCTCGATCACCAACGCTGTCAGATTATCCCGGCCGTCCTGCGCCAGCGCCGCCGCCACCAGGCGATCCGCCGGGTTCCCATCCGCCGCGCCCATCCGTAGGAGGTCCGACAGCGTGTGCGTATACAACCCCTCCGTCAGACCGTCCGTGCACAGCAGAAACACATCCCTCGCCGCGCACGCCACCGAACCCACCTGCGGATTCACAAACTGATTCCCGCCGCCCAACGCCTTCTGCAGCACATTCCGCCGCGGATGTGTCCGCGCCTCCCATTCACTGATTCGCCCCTCCCGCAGCAGCCAGCCCACATAAGTGTCATCTTGGGTCAGTTGCTTGATGCCGCCGGTCGCTTTGGAAAAATGATAGATCCGGCTGTCCCCCACGTGCCCAAAAAACATCCGCCCCGGCGTGAACCAGCACAGGCTCAGCGTCGCCTCCATCTGCCCGCACTCATCATAGCAATCCCCCAGATACTTCAGCGCCCGGTGCACCTGCCGGAACAACTCCGTCAACACCCGTTCCGCGGCCGCCGCCGTCTGCCGTTTGGCCGGCTGAAATGAATGCGGCAGCAGTTTCGTGATTTTGTCCAGCGCGATCCGGCTCGCAAACTCCCCCGCCCGCGCCCCGCCCATGCCGTCGCTCACCGCAAACGCAAAGTTGTCATCCACCAGCTCCGCCTCGCCCAGCTTGCCCAGCAACTGCGCCTCCCGGGCGTCAAACTTTAGCCCCAGAAACGCATCTTCATTGTTCGGCCGCACCCGGCCGCGATCCGTCCGCCCATGCCAGACCAATCGCTGCACGGCCAATGCCCGGAGTGGTTTTTTCATGTGACGCGTATTATTTGGCATCGGTCAGGAGCGTGGCAAATTCAAAATCAATCAGGCAGAACCGCCCGTCCGACTGCCGGTACGTCACGTTCCGCATGTCCGGATCATCATGGCGCACCCCGTACGGCGTCAGCTCCGTGAACAAGCTCGCCCGCCGCTCCTCATCCAGGTGGTTCACCCGCGTCCCGCAGTTCGTTGTCACAATCCGCAACTCCTCCGGATTCGCCTCCAGCAGTCGTGGTACGAACGGACAGCCCCGCGCCTCCAGATGCCGCAGCACCCGCACCTCGTTCTCATACCGCCGCTGCGCATCCGGCCCATGATACGCCTTGTACACCCGGCCATCAAAACTCAGATGGACGGTCGCGCGGAGTGTGTCTTTGACTTGCAGCATAACAACCCGCTCCAGTGAGCGCCCAACTGCGGCTGATGACAATCAAAAAGACGGACGGACACCGGATTTCGTCATATTTCCTCATTGTCGCCCCAATTTTGCATGCAGATTATCGGTTGCATAACCACCAGACGGCTAGTATTTTACTTTCATTATCATCCTGTTCTCGCTGTGACTGCTTGCCGCGTGTTTATGTGGGTAATGATTCGTTGACCGGTCAGATGACAATTGCAATTTAAAAGATAATGCGCTTTCGTCGGGTAATCATAGCGGCCTTTTTTGCTTGTTTTGTCGCCCTGCTGGTCCGGCCCGTGTCGGCCGCCGTTTTTCTGCCGCCGGTGAGCAGCCGGCTGGACATCAATTTCGACGCTGACTGGCTTTACATCCAGGGGGATGTCACCAATGCCCAGCTCCAGGCCTTCAACGACACCGGCTGGAACGTCGTCGGCCTGCCCCACACCACCAAATTTGTTTCGCCCGAAAATCCCGCCGCCTATATCGGCGTCAGTTGGTATCGCAAACATTTCACCATCACCAATGCCTGGTCGGGCCGGAAACTCTTCCTCGAATTCGGCGCCGCCATGCAGAAGGCCGATGTCTGGATCAACGGCACCCAAATCTCCCTCCCCGGCACCCAGCCCCCCGATCACGTCGGCGGTTATCTGCCCTTCACCGTGGATGCCACCGGCCTGGTCAATTACGGCGGCGCCGATAATGTCGTCGCCGTGCGCCTCGACAGCGATCCCAGCAGCAACTGGGCGCCCGGCCACGCCGTCTCCGGCCTTGATTTCCAATATCATGGCGGCCTCTATCGCATCGTCAAACTCCACGTCACCGACCTCCTGCATGTCACCGACGCCGTGTATGCCAACGAGGTCGCCGGCGGCGGCATTTTTGTGACCTATCCCTCCGTGACCAACTCGGCGGCCACCGTGAACGTCCAGACCGAGTTGCGCAATGAATACGCCACCGTCCAGAACGCGACCCTTATCACCGTGCTCGCCGATGCCAGCAGCAACCTGGTCGCCGCCGTCACCAATACCGTTTCCATTCCCGCCGGTACGAACCACACCTTTACCCAGAGCTTCGTCGTGACCTCCCCGCACCTGTGGCATCCGTATACCCCCTATCTTTACACCCTGAACACCGTGGTGTCGGACGGTTCCACCAATTCCGACTATCTCACCACCGCCGTCGGCATCCGCACCATTGCTTGGACCCACAGCACCGGCCTGCTGATCAACGGCGTCCGCTTCATCGCGCACGGGGCGAATTTTCATCAGGACATTTACGGGGAAGGCAACGCCGCCCCGGCCAAGACCATCTATTACGACGTGCAACGGTTGAAGAACGCCGGCTTTGATTTCGTCCGCAGCTCCCACTACCTGCACAGCCCCGCCTTCTATGACGCCTGCGACCAGCTCGGCGTGCTCGCCATGGATTCCCAGCCCGGCTGGCAGTATTACAATAATGTCAGCACCTTCACCAACGCGACCTATCAGGACCTCCGCGACATGATCCGCCGGGACTGCAATCACCCCTCCGTCATCCTCTGGGAGACCAGCCTCAATGAATCGCAGTATCCTGGCGCCTGGGCGCAGGTGGCGCAGGCCTTCGCCCATGCCGAATATCCCGGCAACCAGATGTTCACCTCCGGCTGGTTCACCGGGGATTTTGACACCTACTGCGCCTCCGAACAGGCCAATGTCCGCACTTCCTCCACCTCCCAGCCCATCATCATCGATGAATACGGCGACTGGGGTTACGGCGGTAATTCCACCACCAACGCCAGCCGGGTCGCCCGCGAGACGCCCGACACCAATCTCCTCGCTCAGTGCAACAACTTTGAGAACAGCTTCAGCCTCAACAGCGGCGTGAGCTGGCTTTCCGCTGACGCCCTTTGGGACTTCGCCGACTACACCGGCTACCTGACCCCCACCACCAAATGCGGTGCCATGGACACCTATCGGCTGCCGAAGTTTTCCTATTACTTTTTCCAGAGCCAGCGCAGCCCCGCCCTCGTCATCTCCAACGTCGCCACCGGCCCGATGGTCTACATCGCCAACACCAAGCAGACCAGCTCGCCCATCACCGTCCGGGTGTTCAGCAACTGCCAGCAGGTCGCGCTCTCCACCAATGGTGTGCAGTTCGCCCGCCAGTCGCCGGACACCAACGCCGCCTATCCCAATGTCCCGCATCCGCCCTTCACCTTCACCCTCGGCACCTACGTCAACGGCACCCTCCGTGCCGACGGCCTCGTCAGCAACTCGGTCGTCGCCTCCTTTTCGCGGACCACCCCCGGTGTGCCGGTCCAGGTCGTTTTGAAGGCCGAGGGCTTGGACCCACTTGCCGCCGATGGCGGTGACGCCCGGCTCGTCTGGGTCAGTGTCGTCGATGCCAATGGCCAGGTCGTGCCTACCGCCACCACCACAGTGAATCTCTCCATGTCCGGTTACGGCCACCTCCTCGGACCTGCCGCCATCACGATGAAGGCCGGCGAACTCGCCACCTGGATGCAGGCCCGCCGCGCCCACCGGCCTGACCGTCACCGCCGGCTCCGTGCCGTCGCTCAGTTGGAATGCCCCGCAGTTCGCCTTCACATACAAACTCAAGCGCGGCACAAATGCCGCCGAACCGTATACGTTCATCGCCAGCAACCTGCTGGCCACCGCCGGCATCGACACCAACCCGCCTGCCGGGGCCACCGCCTACTACGTCGTCTCCGCCGTCAACCAGGCCGGGGTTGAGGGCTCCAATTCCATCGTCGTCACCAACGTCGTCGCCGGTTTATCCGCCGCCCTCGTCAATTACAGCTTTGAGACCAACACCGCCGGCACCCAGATCAACTTTAAGACCACCGCCGGTTTTAACGAGTCCGGCGTCGACGCCGTCGCCGGCTGGCTGGACGCCGGCGCCACCTACAACGATTCCGGTGTGGACTATGCCGGCGATGCCAGTGTCACCGCCGAGAACGGCAGCGTCGTCGCCTACTGCGATGGCGGCGACGGCGGTGCCTACCAGATCGTCGGGTATCCGCTTTCTCCCGGCACCCAGGTCAAGCTCACCTGGTGGGCCAAAAGCTCTTTCAACAGCGGCTCGCAAAACGTCGCGCTGCTCGCCGCCTCCAGCCCGTCCAGCGCCTTCGCCACTCTGACCGGCCTGACCAATTCCACCGCCGCCCTGAGCAACACCGGCAACGGCGGCGCTTACACCCAATACACCTTGATCTACACTGCTGCCCCCGCCGTCGCCGGTCAGTATGTGGGCGTCTCCTTCGCCAATCCCGGCGCCTCCGGCACCTTCGCCATGTTCGATAATTTCAACCTTTCCTTCCTCGCGCCCCCCGCCGCGCCGGGCGGCCTGAACGCCATGGCCGGCGATGGCCAGGTCGTGCTGGGCTGGAATGCCGTCACCGGCGCCACCGGTTACAGTCTCGAACAATCCCTGACCTCCGGCGGCCCTTGGACCATCATCGCCACCAACACCACCAACCTCGCCTTCACCAACACCGGCCTGACCGACGGCCTCACCTATTACTACGTCGTCGCCGCCGTGAACGCCGCCGGCGGCGGGGCCGGTTCCGCCGCCGTCACCGCCACCCCCCTCCCGCCGTTGCCGGCCGTGCCCGCCGGGTTCACCGCCGCGTATGCCGGCGGCCGCGTCAACCTCAATTGGTCTGGTGTTCCCTACGCCACCGGCTACGCCCTCTACCGCTCCCTCATCCCCGGCGGATTCGACACCTTCGTGGCCGACGTCACCCCTTCGCCCGGCCTGACCTATTATTACAGCGTCACCGCCACCAACCTCGCCGGCAGCAGCAGCTTTTCCAGCCAGGCCTCCGTCACTCTCCCGCCGCTCACCCTCGGCGGCCTCGCGCGATTGGGCACCAATCTCGTCGTCAACGGCAGCAACGGCCTCGCCGGCATGAACTACTTCGTGCTGATGACCACCAACCTTTCGCTGTCCCTGACCGGCTGGTCCATCATCGCCACCAACCAATTCGGCACCTCCGGCGGCCTCGGCTTCACCAACCCCTGGGACAACACCACCCCGCAGAAATTTTTCCGCCTGTCCATCCCGTGATTTGAGTTCCGCGAAAGACCCTGCCACCAGTGCCGCCACCAACGCCATCCAACTGCCGACGATTTTCCCTCTCCTCGGGGAGAGGGCAGGGGTGAGGGCGGAAGTATCCTGTTCGCGCAGCGATTAATTCATTAACCCGCGTGTTCACCCAGCCGATTTACGCGTGATCCGCCAGTAAATCACCCCGGCAACAAGAAAAATCCCGCTGCACGCGCTCGTGAACCCGATCAGGTACGGCGCCGGGAAATAATAATGCGCCGCCACCGCGCCGCCCGCCGAAAGCCCCGCGGACAGGAAGCTGTAATACGCGCTCGCCCGCGCGCTCTGCTCGCTCTGCCGCAGGATCGCCTGCATCGCCTGGTCCGCCCGCGCCAGCGCCGCCGCGCACCCCGGCGAACACACCAGCCGCGGCGTCCCCACCGGCCCCGCGCACTCCGCGCACAAACCCCGCCCGCAATAAGCACAGACCCCCGTCGCCTCCGTCGGATGAACAAAACATTTCATGGTCGCCGAACTTGCCCCACCTTTCATCGAAATGCAAATCCCTGTTTGGCCGGGCGCATCTCGACTCTGCCCCCGATCACGCCTGGACCTGCCACCAACACCTCACGAATACGAACCCATGGAACCCCCTTCTAAGAAACTGTTATTGCAACTTTTTGGATTTCAACCAGTTGAAATCCCAGGGCATCGGCGGTTGACTGCCAA
>Ga0302320_10001591_pt1 | contig 54401 bp, 41 predicted proteins | sample Bog_T0_3_FD_202130 | JGI IMG/M metagenome (GOLD analysis project Ga0302320, IMG submission 202130) | Peat permafrost microbial communities from Stordalen Mire near Abisko, Sweden - Bog_T0_3 | ecosystem: Environmental > Terrestrial > Soil > Wetlands > Peat | place: Sweden: Abisko, Stordalen Mire...
TAGGTGGCCGCGCAGGCCCGGACCCTGGGCGCCGGCTACGTCGTCTGCTCTACCATCCCGCACAGTGCGAAGCATCTGGCGGCCAAGGATTGCCCGCCCGCGGCAGAGCATCTGAATCGCTGGGGCGAGCGGCTGGCCGCCGCCGGATTGCGCCTGTGCTACCACACCCATGGCACCGAGTTCGATCCCTCGCCCGACGGCACCATGTTTGACACATTGGCGAAGCTGACCAATCCGCGGTTCGTCAACTTCGAGATGGACATCTTCTGGATTGTGTATGGCTATCAGGATCCCGTGCAGCTCCTGCGCCGCTACCCGGGCCGCTTTCCTCTGATGCACATCAAGGACATCCGCAAGGGCACTCGTCTGGGCGGATCGCCGGCCGACGTCCGCGAGGAGGAGAGTGTCCCGCTCGGGACCGGCCTAGTGGACGTTCGGGCGGCACTACTCGCGGCGCAAATCTACGGCGTCCGGCACTACTATCTGGAAGAGGAAGCGGTCGACGCGGTTCCGCAAATCCGGCAGAGCCTGCGCTATCTCGCGACCCTGCGCTAAGCCGCGGCTGGATAGCGAACTACAGCCACCGCCTGCAGCGGACGAGCCGGTCTGGGGTGTTGACTCGCGGAATGCGCTGCGCTGCCGATGAGCGTTGCCCGATGGCCGTCAGCGGACCACCGGCTGAGACTTGTGCAGCCGGACTCCGGTTTGGATGTCGGGTGCGAAATGGAATTCGAGGATGCCGGATCTGTCTGTGCGCGCCTCGTCCAACTCCTCGCCGTCCACCTCGACGTCGTACAGCGTGGAGGGTTCGAGCCCGATGATGAAAGCCACCTGTTCGACGGGCTTGGAATCCTCGTCGGACTTTTTCGACCACCCGGTTTGAAAGCGCACGTTGCCACCGCCGAAGAGGACGCGGACCGGGCCCAGGTCGACCGGCGGATGGCCGGCCCGGGCTTCGACGGCGTAGCGTTTGCCGTCCTGAAAAAGCTGCACCTCGCCCTCCCACAGGCCGAACCAGGTGGCATCCTCCTCCCAACTGCTGCGAGCGAACAGCCGGCCGGCGCCGTGGTACAGGTCGGGCATGTAGGAGTAACTCAGGCCCGGCAGGTAGGGATTGGCCCACAGGAATTCGTAGGGCGCGCCGAGCGGGCCTCGCAGCAGAAAACGGTCCTGCATCAGCCAGCCCTGCAAGAACGAGATGGGCTGGGCGTTGGGGTCTGCGGCCACCAGGGCCAGTTCGGCCGCCCGGGAGAAGACGCTCTGGTCGAGGTCGGGGTCGCCCGAGCCCTTGTAGGCCGGGATGCGGTAATCGTTTTCGGGGGCCGGCCAGGGGGCGGGGTAGTAGGCCAGAATCAGCCGCGGCGGAAGCTCGTTGAACCACTCGACGGCGTCGGCTCGCAGATCCACCTGGAAGTTATCGCGGACCACGTGGACGAACTCGATCAGCGCCAGCAGGGCGGCGCGGTCGGGAAAAGGATCCTCGCCCGCGCGCAGCCGCGGCACGGTCTGGGCCCGCCACCAGTCTTCGACCGCGTAGCGCAGCAGCGCCTCCGCCGCATCCGGGCCGGCGTCGAAGGCGGCCAGCGCCGCGAATACCGCGCTGCGGAGCGAGGCGGCATCCCGCGGACGTCCGGCGAGCGCCGCGAGCAGGCGCCGATTCAACGCGGCACGGGCGGCGTCGTCGAGCTTCGGCGCGCACCAATCGGCGGCCAGGGCCATTTGCCGTAGTTCGGCGGGGCGCTTCGGGTCGGCCGTTTTCAACGCCCATTCAGTGGCCTCGCGACAGGCCGGCGCGGAGTCGGCCACGATGCCGTCGAGCGCCAGGGCGAAGCCGGGCTCGGGCATCCTCGCGTGGCCCTGCATCAGGGCCGCAAACTGTTCCCAGCGCTGGCTCTGGCGCTCGCGCTCGCGATGCAACAGGCGCAGCCGCTGTCCGGTCAACAACAGCCGCGGCGACTCGTTGTACACCCTAAAGTCAATCGGTTCGGCAGGTGGCGCGATTTGCCCCCAAAGCCCGAACGAGCTCAGTACCAAAACGATGGCCAAGTGTCCAAGGCGTGTTCCAATGACACACTGGCTGTGGACAGAAGGCGCGCGCGCGCCGGTTTCAATCTGTTTACATACTGAAAACAAAGAACTTATATTTCTGCCACAGATGGCCCCAAGTTTGCTAGAATCACAGGCGAATTGATGTAGTCTCTCAAGACCTGCCCTCTGCTGAAACAGGTGGGAGGCTGGGACGGGTGGCAGCCAAACAACGTCGTGCTTGCGGGAGCCGGTGTTCAAGTTCTTGTCCATTCGTCTTAGCACTTACATGCTTCGGCAGAGGGGATTTTTTTAGGTTCCCCCGCTTCCGGCGTTCAGACTCCAAGATACAAGACAGGATGGCCGATGCTGCGCCGGCGCTCAGCCAACGCGGACGAACTCCAAAGGCGCGGTGAGAATTCAATAGCAGAGTGTGCCGCTGCGGGGTTCTTCTTCCGCGTTGGGCAGATAGATGGTCTTGCACTTTTCGCAGCGGTAGAGTTCGGCGTCGTCGCCGTACATTTTGCGCAGCTCGTCGCCGAAAAAATACCAGCGCTTGAGATGGCCGGCGCAGAGCTTGCCCTTGGCGTCCTTCAGACTGCAGGCGCGCATACGCGGAGCGCGCTGGCGGATTCTGGTACCGTCGCTCAGCTGGCCGATGTCGACGGCCTGCGGGATCTCGCGGGTAGCCGCCGCGTACTTTGGATTCGCCATAGGTTTGCGCTCACACGTATTGTTTCACAGGGCCGCGCCGCGAATCCATGCCGGCGCGGCCGCACGCTGGTCACAAGGCGGCGCGCGAGTCAGGCCTTTTTCGCTTTGCGAACCGGGATGCGCAGAATCGTGCGCAGTTTCTCCGGCGCCACGCGACGCGGGTCGGAGAGATAAATCTCGTGGTGCGTGCCGGCGAACTCGCAGCCCGCTGCGACGGCGCAGGAGCGCATCTTTTCGATGGTCTCCGGCTCGCGATCGTACGGCCCGAGGTGGAGCATCTGAACGCAGCGGCCCTCGCGCAGGGTTTGGAAGTCCACCTCGGCGGCGTGGGGCACCTGTTTGGCCTCAAGTTTGGCGCGGGCGGCTTTGAGCAGCGCAGCGTCGACGAAATCAGGCATGCGGATGATCAGATCCCAGTGCCACTGCTGGCTGGGAAGTGCGGTGAAGTCGCAACCACCCTGATCGGTCCAGTAGAGACCCTCGAGTTTGCAGACGGCGTAGTCGCGGCCGGCGAATTTGGATTCAAACTTAAGGGTGAAAGCCATGCCGTAAAGGGCTCCGATTTTGACCTGGAATTCCTCGCCCCCGGGGCGGCCCGTGCCCGTGATCGAGAGATACCGGGCAGGCTGAATATCGAGCAGCATGGGCTGGCGGGGCGCAACGTATTCGGCTTTGTTGAGCTTGTAGAGGTCGATTCTTTCTACGTTCGGCATAGCTCTAATTTAATGCGAATTCGAGGCGGCGGATGGAGCGATCTTGGGCATTTTCAAATTGCGGCGTCGTCTTCCGCGCCGCTCAGAAATCGCGCCGGCCGCGTGTCTGGCAGCGGCGCGGCGGGCGGCCATTCGAAGCGCGCGCCGTTTAGGGATTCGGACCGCGGCGTGTGATAAACTGGGATTTAGTTTTTCCGCGCCATCAATGCCGGTCCGGGTCAGTGAGGCGTTCGTCCTCCGCACCTACCCCTTTCAGGAAGGGGACCTGATTGTCAGCTTCTTCACGCGCGATCAGGGCAGGCTGCGCGGGGTCGCGAAGCGGGCGAGGCGGCTGAAGAGTACCTTCGGCAGTACGCTCGAGCGGCTCTCGCAGGTTCGCGTCTCCTACTACCAGAAGGAGTCGTCGGAACTCGTGAGTCTGGACAACTGCGAGCTGATCCAGACCCAATTTGGAGTGCTGAACTCCTGGGAAGCGAGCGTGGCGCTCGACTATATCGCGGAGGTGTCCGAACAGTTGTTGCCGCCGAACGAGCCGAATGAGCGGTTTTACCGGCTCCTGGCCGCCGTTCTGGCCGACCTGCGGGCCAACCCCGTGACGGGGGTATGGCGTGCCGTCACCTATTTCACATACTGGGCCGTGCGATTGTCCGGCTTCCTGCCGGAACTGAAGGTCAGCCCGGCTTCGCGCGATCTGGCGCGGGTGATGGCGGCGGCGCCGGTAGGAGAAATGACGCCGATCGAGTGGACTAAGGAAACGGGCGCGGATCTGCGGCGGCAGTTGTGCCGGGAGATCGAGATGCACATCGAGCGACGGCTGGTCACGCTGCCGCTGCTGGAGAGCCTCTAAAAAATTCGCCCTTCGAGAAACCGAATGGACACATTCCAGCAGACCATCATCAAGCTGAAACAATTCTGGGCCAAACAAGGCTGCGTAATCCAGGAGCCATACGACGTGGAGGTCGGCGCGGGCACGATGTGCCCCGAGACGTTCCTGCGCGTGCTGGGTCCTCGTCCTTACAAGGTGGCTTACGTGCAGCCGAGCCGTCGTCCGGCCGACGGCCGCTATGGCGAGAACCCGAACCGGCTGTACAAGCATTCGCAATTGCAGGTGATCCTGAAGCCGGCTCCGGCGAACGTGATGGAGCTGTACCTGGCGTCGCTCGAGGCAGTGGGCATACGGCTCGATCAGCACGACCTGAAGTTCGAGGAGGACAACTGGGAGTCGCCGACGCTGGGAGCCTGGGGCATCGGTTGGCAAGTGATGCTGGACGGGATCGAGGTCACGCAGTTCACCTATTTCCAGCAGTGCGGTGGCGTGGACCTGGACCTGGTGCCGGCGGAGCTGACCTACGGGCTGGAGCGGCTGGTGGCGTTTCTGCAGGACCGCCGCAGCGTGTACGAGATCGAGTGGGTGGCGGGAACCAGCTACGGCGACGTGCGCCTGCTCGAGGAGCAGCAGTTCTCGGTTTACAACTTCGAGATGGCCGACGTGGCGATGCTGTGGAAGCTGCTCGAACTGCATGAGGCCGAGGCGCAGCGGCTGATCGACGAATTCAGAACGCTGCCGCAGGATCGGGAACGCGAGAAGAAACGGTTTCCTCTGTTGGCGGCTTACGACCATGTGCTGAATTGCTCGCACACGTTCAACCTGCTGGACGCGCGCGGCGCGATCAGCGTGACCGAGCGCGTGGGCGTGATCGGGCGCGTGCGCCGACTGGCGGTGGGCGTGGCGACGGCGTGGATGGAGCAGCAGGCGCTGCTGAACGCGGTCGCACAGGAGGTGGCGTAAGCGATGGAGGCGATCGAAGCCGTGAAGCTGCCTTTCCTGTTCGAGTTGGGCGTGGAGGAGATCCCGCATTGGATGATCGAGCCGGCGCTGCGCGATTTGGAGCGGCTGTTCCGCGAGTTCCTCGGACAGATCGGGCTGGAGGGCGGCGCGTTGCATCTGGACGCCACGCCGCGTCGGCTTGTGCTGCGCTGCGAATTGCCGGAGCAGCAGGCAGACCGCGAAGAGCTGTTGATGGGGCCGCCGAAGTCGGCCGGGCCGGGCGCGGCGCAAGGATTCGCACGCAAGAACAACGTCGCCGTGGAAGCGCTGGGAACCGAAGTGACGCCCAAGGGCGAGTACCTGGCGCTGCGGCGCACGGTGGCAGGCGCGGAGACGCGCGAACTGCTGGCGGCGGCGCTACCGGGGATCATCGCGAAAATCCCGTGGCCGAAAGCGATGTACTGGACCGGCAAGGGCGGCATGACGTTCATCCGCCCAATCCGCTGGATCGTGGCGCTGCTGGGCGACCGGATCGTCGAATTCGAAGTGGCGGGAGTGCAGTCGCGCGCGCTGAGCGCCGGCCACCGCCGTATGGGTTCTGACGAGATCGCGTTCGAGCACGCGAATTACGAAGAGCGGCTGGAGAAGAACGGCGTCATCCTCTCCGCGGCGAAGCGCAGAGAGCGCATTCAAAAAGGAATCAAGAAGCTGCTGCGGGGCACGGGACTGAAGCTGGTGGCCGACGAGGCGCTGCTGAACGACCTGGTGTATCTGACCGAGTACCCGACGCCACTGCTGGGCGAGTTTCGCGAGGAGTTCCTTGAACTGCCTGCGGAAGTGCTTTCGACGGTGATGCGCCACCATCAGCGTTACTTCACGCTGATCGACAGCGAGGGCAAAATGGCGCCGCGGTTCATCGCCGTGATGAACATGAAGGCCGATCGCAAGGGATACGTCAAGAAGGGCAACGAGCGGGTGCTGGAGGCGCGCTTCAACGACGCTCGATTCTTCTGGGAAGTGGACCGCCAGCGGCCGCTGGCCGCTCGCGCTCCGGATCTCGGGAAGGTCACCTACCAGGTGAAGCTGAACTCGACCTACGCCGACAAGGCCAAGGGGATTCACTCGAGCGCGATCCGCCTGGCCGCGTGGCTGAACCTGGATCATGAAACACTGGGCCGCGCGGCGCTGCTGTGCAAGGTCGATCTGACCACGGAGATGGTGAAGGAGCTGACCGAACTGCAGGGCGTGATGGGCGGCCTGTATGCAAAAGCCGACGGCGAGCCGGAGGCGGTGTGGCGCGCGATCTACGAACACTACCTGCCGCAGAGCATGGAGGACCCGATTCCGCCGACGGTTTACGGGCAGGTGCTGTCAATCGCCGATAAGCTCGATACGCTCGAAGGCTCGTTCGGAATCGGCCTGATCCCGTCGGGCTCGAAGGATCCGTTGGGACTGCGGCGCGCGGCGCAGGGCGTGGTGAAGACGCTCGTGGAGGGCCGGCTGCGCATCAATCTGAAGGCCGCGGTGGAGGCGGGCATGCAGGCTAACGCCGTGCTCTACCCGGGCGCGCCGGGCGAGCCGGACCGCCAGGCCCAGTTGTGGGAGTTTTTCGTGGACCGCATCCGCTCCTATTTCAAAGAGGTGCGCGGCTACGCCTACGACGAGGTCAACGCGGTGCTGGCGGCGGAGTTCACCGAACTGGTAGACGTCGAGGCGCGGCTGCAGGCCTTGCAACTGGTGCGGCAGACGGAGAATTTCGAGCCGCTGGCGGCGAGTTTTAAGCGCATCCGCAACATTCTGCGGCAGGCGCATTGGGAGAGCGGCGCGGTCGATGCGTCACTCGTGGAAGAAGGCCCCGAGCGCGAGCTGCACGCGGCGATGTCGCGCGTGCTCGAGCGCGTGGCGGAGTTGCGCCGCGGCGACGACTATATCCAGGCGCTCACGGCGATATCGACCCTGCGGCCGGCGGTCGATGCATTTTTCGACAAAGTTCTGGTGAACGCACCCGACGCGGCGGTGCGCGCCAACCGGCTGGCTCTGTTGGGCCGGCTGAATCATGAGGTTTCCTCGATCGCCGATTTTTCGGAGATCGTCACGTCTTCGTCCGAATGATAGTCATTTTGAGTTGATCATCCATCAGGAGAGCATCCGATTATGTCAAAGTACGTTTACTCCTTCGGCGCCGGCACGGCCGACGGCGACGGCACCATGAAGGACCTGCTCGGCGGCAAAGGCTCCGGGCTGGCAGAAATGTCCCGCGCCGGGGTTCCGGTGCCGCCGGGATTCACGATCATCACCGACGTTTGCAACGTCTTCTTCGACAACGACAAGAAAGTTCCGAAGGAAGTCGACACGCAGATCTGGGCGGCGTTGAAGGTGGTTGAAGAGCGCGTCGGGAAGAAATTCGGCGACGCCTCCGACCCGTTGCTGCTGAGCGTGCGCTCGGGCGCGAAGTTCTCGATGCCGGGCATGATGAACACGATTCTCAACCTGGGTCTGAACGATAAGACGACCGAGGGTCTGGCGGCAAAGACGGGCAATCCGCGCTTCGCCTACGACTGCTACCGGCGTTTCATCCAGATGTTCGGCGAGGTGGCGCTGGGCATCGATATGGAACATTTCGACGAAGTCTTCGACGCGCGCAAAGCGAAGGTGAAGGCCAAGCTCGACACCGAGCTAAGCGCGGCCGACCTGAAGGTGATCATCGAGGATTACAAGAAGGTCGTGAAGAAGCAAATGAAGCGCGATTTTCCGCAGGACGTGCGCGAGCAGTTGATTCTGGCGCGCAACGCGGTCTTCATGTCGTGGTGGGCGCCGAAGGCGAGCTACTACCGCAAGATGGAAAAGATTTCGGACCGGCTGGGCACGGCCTGCAACATTCAGACGATGGTGTTCGGCAACATGGGCGAGACCTCGTGCACGGGTGTGGGCTTCACGCGCGATCCGGGCAGCGGCGACAAGGTGTTCTACGGCGAGTTCCTGGTGAATGCGCAGGGCGAGGACGTGGTTTCGGGCATCCGCACGCCGTCGCCGATCAGCGAGCTCAAGGACTGGAACGAGGGCGTGTACGACAAGCTTCGCGAGATCACGGCGATGCTCGAGCAGCACTACAAGGACATGCAGGACTTCGAGTTCACGGTGCAGGATGGGGTCCTGTACATGCTCCAGACCCGCAACGGCAAGCGCACCGGGCCGGCCGCGGTGAAGGTGGCCGTGAACATGGTGGAAGAGGGCCTGATTGACGAGAAGACGGCGGTGATGCGCGTGGCGCCGAGCCAGCTCGACCAGTTGCTGCACCCGGTGTTCGACGTGGTCAGTCTGCGGCAGTTGACGAAGCTCGCCCGCGGCATCGACGCCAGCCCCGGCGCGGCCGTCGGACGGCTGGCGTTCACCAGCGAGGACGCGGTGGAGATGTCGGCGAGCGCTCCGGTCATCCTGATCCGCAAGGAGACCACGCCGGACGACATTCACGGCATGGACGCCAGCAAGGGCATCGTGACGGCGGTGGGCGGCAAGAGCTCGCACGCGGCCGTTGTGGCGCGCGGCATGGGCGTACCGTGCGTGGTCGGCTGCGGCGCGATTGCGATCAACGAACGCGCCAAGTCGGCGACGGTGAAAGCCGGTGACAAGACGATCACGGTCAAGCAAGGCGACTGGGTTTCGATGAACGGCGCGACCGGCGACGTCTACCTCGGCCAGGCCGAAACGAAGGATCCCGATCCGAGTTCGCCCGTGTTCGCCAAGTTCATGAAGATGGCCGACGTGTTCCGCGGCAAATTCGGCGTGCGGGCCAACGCCGACATCCCGCGCGACGCCAAGGCCGCAATCGCTTTTGGCGCCGAAGGCATCGGACTGTGCCGCACCGAGCACATGTTCTTCGCCGAGGACCGGCTGCCGCACATGCAGGCGATGATCCTGACCGACGATGACGACGTGAAGGGCCGCACCAAGGCGCTGGCCAAGCTGCTGCCGATGCAACGCCGGGACTTCGCCGGTCTGTTCGAAGTGATGAACGGATTCCCGGTTGTGATCCGTACGATCGACCCGCCGCTGCACGAATTCGTGCCGAAGCGCGAAGAGCTGATGGTGGATCTGGCCAAGCTGCCCACGGCCGACATCAAGAGCAAGAAGGAGATGGTGGCCCGCTACAAGAACTTCGTGCCGGACGTGAAGAGCCTGAAACCGGTGCTGACGAAGCTTCTGGCGCGGGTTGAGCAACTGCATGAGTTCAACCCGATGCTGGGCCTGCGCGGGTGCCGTCTCGGCATCACCAACCCCGAGATCACCGAGATGCAGGCTCGCGCCATTTTCGAGGCCGTGGTACAGGTCGCGAAGAAGGGCAAGAAGGTGATTCCGGAAGTGATGATTCCGCTCATCGGCGGCGTCGAGGAACTGAAAAACCAGAAGGACATCGTCGTGCGGGTGGCGGAAGAAGTGCTCGCGAAGGCCGGCCTGAAGGGCAAGCAGAAGTACATGGTCGGCACTATGATCGAGATTCCGCGCGCGGCGTTGACCGCCGATCGCGTGGCCACGGAAGCCGACTTCTTCAGCTTCGGCACCAACGACCTGACCCAGACCACGATGGGTCTGTCGCGGGACGATTACACGAAGTTCTCCAAGAAGTATGAGGACCTGAAGATCTTCAAGGAAGACCCGTTCGGCGTGATCGACCGGGAAGGCGTCGGCAAGCTGATCCAGTATGCCGTCGAGCAGGGCCGCAAGACCAATCCGGAACTCGAAATTGGCATCTGCGGGGAACACGGCGGCGACCCGTCGTCGGTGGAGTTCTGCTACAACGTCGGCATGAACTACGTCTCCTGCTCTCCGTACCGTGTGCCGATCGCCCGTCTGGCCGCGGCCCAGGCCGCCATCCAGAAGGGTTCGGCCTCGTCGGAAGCGAACCGCACCGCGTAGTCCGAGCGGGGCCGTCCCCGCAAGAGTCTGATCGTTCCAGGGCCGGGCGCACGTCCGGCCCTTTGAACATTTTGGGGCGGCTTCGGTTTTGAGGTTTCGGACGGTGAGACGGCTTGCCCGGGCCGGCGGATCATCGCTACACTGCAGATGCTTCAGATGACTCAAGCGGAATTGGGGGATTTCAAGCGCGACGGAACCCGCAGCGCGAGGGGCTGGCGAGCCGGCCTGTCCCGCCGGGGCTTCGCCGCCGCTGGGGCCGTGCTGTGCGGAATGCTCACGGCAGCCTCAGTACTGTCGCAAACTCCGCGCGACGATTCCGCGCCGCAGACACTCCATGCGACCACCCATCTAGTTGAAGTGAGCGTCGTCGCGCAGACCAAACAAGGCGCGCCGGTCACCGGCCTGACGCAACAGGATTTCACGCTGCTCGACGAAGGACGCCCCGAGAAGATCGCCTTTTTCCGCACCGAGACCGCGCAGGCTTCAACAGCAAAACCGCGGCCGCTGCCGCCGGGCTTGTACACCAATCGTCTGGATCTCGGCGGCCCTGCGCCGACCAGCGCGACGGTGATTCTCTTCGACGCCCTGAACACGCCTTTCACCGACCAGGCCTACGCCCGGCAGCAGATTCTCACGTTTCTGCGGCAGTTGAAGACGGGCGACCGCGTGGCGCTGTACGCCATGGGGCGCGGACCGCGCGTGCTGCAGGAGTTTACCCAAGATCCATCCGCGCTAATCAGCGCTCTGGCGGCCTACAAGGGCACTCCGCCGGCTTCGCTGAGCGCGCCGATGTACGATCCGGCGATGAGCGGCTCCGACAATTTTGAGGCCTGGCTCGGCGAGCTGACGTTCGGGCTTTACGATTATTATTCGGAGGACCGCGCGTTCCGGACCGTGCGCGCGCTGATCGCGATTGCCGAACACCTGGAGCGAGTTCCCGGACGCAAGAACCTGGTGTGGGTCGCGGGCAGTTTCCCGGTCTCGATCGGCGGCGATTCGACGCCCGCGCCGAGAAAAACGGCGCCGGGCAAACGCGATGCCTGGCCGGAAGTGGAACGCGCCGCGAGAGCTCTGAACCGGTCGAACCTGGCGATTTACCCGGTAGACGCGCGCGGCCTGATGGTGGGGCAGCAGTATGTGGGCTCGATGATGAAACCGGAATTGCGCAACCCGGATACGTCGGAGTTCGCCACCATGCAGATGCTCGCCGAGCGCACCGGCGGCCGGGCGTTTTTCAACAACAACGACCTGGCTGCGGCGCTGCATCAGGCGGCTGACGATGCGCGCGTGACCTACGTGCTGGGCTACTATGCCTCGCACCACGACTGGAAGGGCCGGTTCCGGAAACTTGAGGTGCGGGTGGCGCGCCCGGACGTGGAGTTGCACTACCGCCGCGGCTATTTCGCGCAGCCTGACGAACCGGCCCAGGCGTGGTACCGCCAGCAGGTGCTCGACGCGGCAGTGTGGAATCCGATCGACGCCACAGGGCTGCGGTTGACGGTCGCGGTCACGCCGGCGGCCGGCGGCGGACGCGACCTGGCGCTGCAGGTGGCTGCGGACGACATCGCGTTTCAGCGCCAGGACGACCGCTGGGAATGCAGCCTGGACGTGTGGCTGGTGCAACTGGACGCCCAGGAGCGTCAACTGAAGACCAGTGCGCGCACCAACAATCTGCACCTGGAGCAGGCCATGTACGACCGCGTGATGCAGGTGCATGGGCTGGCGCTGGCCGAGCACGTCGACCCGCAACCGGACACGCTGCTGCTGCGCGTGCTGGTGCGCGATGTCGCCACCGGCGCGCTGGGTTCGCTCACGATTCCTTTGAAGACGCGCGCGTTGCGATAACCCGCACGTGCGAATTACATCGTCGCGCCCGCGTGTGCGCGGATCGCACCGATGCTGCTCCGGTGCGAACCCAGTTCTTACGGCTTCTCGTATGCGCCGATGGCCGGGCTCTTTCCTTCCGGCACCTGATTGCCCCAGAAGTCGCGGCCGCCGCTGGCGGGGATTGGCACGCCGGCGCCGAAGGCCTTCGAGCCGTCCTGCAACTGGTAGCCGCCGAGCGAATCGAATCCTTCCGCGCCGCTGCCGGGTTGCTTCAACAACGGGTCGAAGCGCAGCGCCATCCACGCCGCGGGGACATCCTTGAAGTTGCCGTAGAAGTCGTTGTTCTGGAAAACGACCTTCGTGGCGCGGCCCACGCCGGGCTGTTTGATAAAGGTGCCGTCGTCCACGCGCTGGCGCTTGATGGCGGCGCTGTTTCTGCCCGTGCCGTCGGCATAGAAGATGTTGTTCGAGACCGTTGTATTGTCAGCCCATGGCTCGCGCCCGCCTTCCCATAGGAACAGGTCGATGTCAACGCCCTTCCCGATGTAGAAGAGGTTGTTGTAGATGGCAATGTCGCGAATCGGGCCGCCCATGTGAAACAGGCGCGTGTGGTCGTTGCGGCTGATGTTGTAGCGCACAGTCGTCTTGATGCTTTCGGTGCAGCAAATCAGCAGGAATCCGCCGTCGTTGTCGTGCGAGTAGTTGTATTGGATCGTCGTATTGGTGCAGTAGCCGTCTGAGTCGAAGGCCTCGCCGTCCTTGGTTCCCTTCAGCCCGCTGACCTCGTTGAATTGGATCACCGTGTTATCGGAGGCCCAGGGCCAGATGCCCGCTGCATAATCGTTGCAACGGCGGCGCGCACCGCGGACTATGTTGTGCTCGACCAACGCATGGTCCGAGCCTTCGACCTTGATCGCGTCGCCGCCGATGTCCTCCAGCAGATTCTTGCGGATTACGACGTTGAGACTGGGAAACCATTTGTCCGGATCTTTCGAGTAGGGGACGTAACCGCAGATGCCATTGCGGTCCGTGCGCACCAAATGGCAACCCTCGATCAGCAGGCCGTCAAATCGGCTCTTCACCTTGTGGCCGCCATTCTGCCAGAGGACGCCGTCGCCCTCGCCGTCGTCGGCTTTGACATTCGAGCCGTTGACGTCATGCACGTCGAGGTTTTTCAGGTGAATATGGTGCACCGTGCCGTAATCCCAACTCATAACGCGCACGCCGTAGCGCACTTTTTCCGCCGTCGCACCGGTGTTGGTGAGCTGGAGGTTGTTGACCTCCCAATACTCCTGGTTCTTGAGCAGCAGCGCCTCGTGGAACTTGCCTTCGGCGGCGATCAGCGGCTTCTCTCCTTCGCCGTACTTATCGATGACGATGGGACCCGCCTCAGTGCCCGAGCCCTGCGGATGAAGCTGGCCCTGATACGCCGTGCCAGCCTTGAACAGAATCTTCTCGCCGGGCTGGAAGACGGTGCCGTTCACCTTGTCGAGGCTTTTCCAGGCGGCCGATTCGGAAAGCCCGCTACGCGTGTCGTCGCCGCCCGAACTGTCAACGTAGTAGCTCCGCGGGCCGCGCGATTGGCCGGCTGTGAGGATGAAAAGACCACAAACCGCGATCGGGATCAGAAGCTTGTGCATGGTATGTTGCGCTCCGGGTCCGCCTTCCCGGGCCCCGGCTTTCCTGAGCATACAACCGCTGTCTTCCGGACAGGGGTTCCCGCCGCGCGCCGAATGGGAATGGGCGCGTGGGCCGGCCTGTTATTCTGGACTCGACGGTGGGAAAACATAGGGGTCGGAAGATGACGCAGAGTTGCCGCGGGAGTGTCGCGCGCGGGCTGGCGTATGTGGTCTGTGCCGCGGCGTTCGTGGCGCTGGTTGCATGCCGGTCCGCGGTGACCGAGCGCGCCCCGTCGCCCGAGGCCGGCGCGCGGCTGCGCCCCTTGAATCTCGTTGTCGTCACGATCGACACGCTGCGCGCGGACCGGCTGCATTGTTATGGCAACGCGCACATCGAGACGCCCACGCTGGACGGGCTGGCCGCAAAAGGCGCGCTGTTTGAAAACGCAGTGGCCCAGGTCCCGCTCACTCCGCCGTCGCATGCCTGCATTTTCACCGGTACCTACCCGACTGTGCACCACGTCCGCAATACGGGCGGCTTCGCGCTGCAGCCTTCCTCGATCACGCTGGCCAAAATTCTGCAATCGCAGGGCTGGGACACGGCGGCGTTCATCGGCGCCTCCGTCCTGAAGAAGGCCACCGGATTCGACCAGGGCTTCGACGTTTACGACGACCAGATGCCCAAGCCGGAAAAGAGCCTGCAGGAGCGCGAATATCCGGAACGGCGCGCGGTGGTGGTGGTGGACCATGCCCTGCGGTGGCTGAACGCGCAATCCGGCAAACCGTTTTTCGTCTGGCTGCACATGTACGACCCGCACGAGCCGTACGAACCGCCGGCGCCCTTTCGCGAGCGCTATCGAAACAACCTCTACGACGGCGAAGTGGCCTACGCGGACCAGCAACTGGGACGCTTCCTGGCGGCGGTGGAAGCACGATCGGGCGCCGCGAAGACCCTCATCGTGGTGCTCGCCGATCATGGTGAGAGCCTGGGCGAGCATGGCGAGTTCACGCACGGCGTTTTCCTCTACGACTCCACGTTGCGCATCCCGCTCATCCTGGCCGGGCCCGGCGTTCCCGCTGGCGTGCGAGTGCAACAGCAGGCGCGCACCATCGACGTGCTGCCGACGATCCTGGCGCTGCTGGGCGGCCGGCCTCCGCAGATCTGCCAGGGCGTCAGCCTGATGCCCGCCTTCACGGGCCAGAGCGTCGCGACGACCTACTCGTACGCCGAAACTCTTTACCCCAAGATGAACATGGGCTGGGCCGAATTGCGCGCCATCCGCAGCACCAGGTGGAAGTACGTGCGCGCGCCGAAGCCGGAGCTCTACGACCTGGCTCAGGACCCCGGGGAGAAGACCAACGTCATTGGAGCGCATCCCAAGGAGTATCGTGAGCTCGATGCGCAATTCAAGGCTCTGATCGGGACCGGCGCGGACGCCCCGGAGAAAGTTTCCTCGAGCCAACTCGACTCGCACACCATGGATCAGCTCAAGTCGCTGGGCTACCTCTCGGGCTTCTCCCCGCGCGAATTCGAACTGAATGGAAAGGGCGTCGACCCCAAGGACCGCCTGGCGACGCTGCTGACGTTTCAGACCGTGCTTGGTCCCGACTCGGCTCGGATCCCGGCTGCCCGCCGGATCGAATTGCTGCGGCAGACGCTGACGTCGGATCCCACCAACCCCTCGCTGTACTTCTACCTTGGCGCCGAGTACGAGAAGGCCGGCCACTACGACCAGGCCATCCAGGTTTACGAGAACGCCCAAAAACAGGGCATTCTGAACGGTCGGCTGCTTTCGCGCCTGGGCGACTTGCTGGTGCGCAGCGGGAAAAAGGACCAGGCCATCGAGGCCTATGAGAAGGCGGCGCAGTTCAACCCGGCGGACGTGGAAAGCGAGATCAACCTGGCGACGGCTTACCTCGAACAAGGCAAACTGGCCGACGCCGACCGCTGTTTCCGTTGGGCCCTGGCGAATGGAGAGTCCGCGCCGGCATACAACGGCCTGGGGCTGATCGCGATCCAGCGTCAGGATCCGGCCGCCGCCCGCACGCACTTTGAACGCGCCGTGGCACTCGATCCCGACCTGGTGGCAGCGCAACTGAACCTCGGCCTGATTTACAAAATGGCCGGCGACATCCCGCGCGCCCGCGCTTGCTTCGAGGCGTTTCTGGCCAAGGCGCCGCGCGCGCAGTACGCCACGATCATTCCGCAGGTGCGGGAGGAGCTTCAGGCGCTTCGTTAGAACAGTTCATCGATGTTACGCATTGCCTCCTTTTTGTTTGTGACCGCGCCGCTGCTCTTGGCTCAGCAGCCCGCCGCCGCACCGTGCGATTTGGTGCGCAGCGTATCGGCGCGGCACGATGGCCAGCAGGCGCTCGGGAAAAAGGAGTATGCGGCCGCGGCCAAGTCCTTTCAGGACGCTCTCGATGCCTGTCCCGGTCAGCATGCGGTCCTGCTCGATTTGTCGGAGGCCAACCTGCGCCGCAAGGAGTGGCCCCAGGCGATCCGCGCCGCGCAGCAGTTTGTCGAGTTGGAACCCGGCTCCATGCCCGGCCGGCTCGCCCTGGCCAATGCCTACTTCTTCGCCGAGCGTCTGCCGGAAGCCCTGGAGCAGGCTAAACTCGTGTTGCGGACCGAACCATCGCAACCCGCCGCGCTGAAGCTGAAAGGCAACATCGAGTACCTCACCGGCCAGTTGGACAGCGCCCTGGACACCTTCATTTTGCTGCTCGATCGCCACCCGCAAGACGACGAAGCGGCCTACATGCTGGGGCGCATTTACTACCAGGAAGGACGCGTCGATCACGCCATCGGCCAGTTCCAACGCGCGTTGAAGACCAACCCGCAGTCCTACAAGGCCTACGACAATCTCGGTCTGTGCTACCAGGCGCTCGGCGACACCGAACTGGCCACGCGCTATTTCCTCACCGCCATCAAGCTCGTGGAAAAAGACCATCCGGACTACGACTGGGCCTATGCGAATCTATCCAGCCTGCTGTTCGACAAAGGGGATTTCGAGAAGGCTTTTGCCGCGGCCTCGAAGGCCGCCGACCGCAATCCGTATTCGGCCCGCAATTTCTACTTCGGCGGGAAGGCGCTGGCCAAGCTCGGCAAGAACGACCTGTGCGTGAACTGGCTCGAACGCTCCGTCGCCCTCGACCCGAATTATCCCGAACCGTTGTACCTCCTGGCCCGCGTCTACTCGCAGTTGGGGCAGGACGAGAAGGCCAAGGCGGCGCTGGAGAAGTTTCAGGCGCTGAAGGCCACTGCGCCACGCCAGCGCAAATGACCCGGGAATGTTCCGTCGCGGCCGTGGATGGCCGTGGCGCTGCGATACACTGAGTTTCCACCGTATGCACCGGCGCACGTTTCTTCTGACTTCGTTGGCGCTGGAACGCGCAGCCCGTCGCGCATGCGCGCAAAGCGTCGCAACACCGCCTCTGCCCATTTTCCGCGACGTTACGGCTCGCTCGCGAATCGACTTCCACTGTCAGGGCAGTCCGACTTCGCAGAAGTATCTGATTGAGACCATGCCCGCCGGCGTGGCGATGTTCGACTACGACGGCGACGGCTTCCTCGATCTCTACTTCGTGAACGGCGCCAAGCTCGACGACCCCATGCCGCCGGGTCAGGCGCCGGACAAGTCCGACCCGCGCTTCTGGAACCGGCTGTACCACAACAACGGCGACGGGACGTTCACCGACGTGACTGAAAAGGCCGGCCTGCGCGGACACTCCTACGGCATGGGCGTGGCCACGGGCGACTATAACAACGACGGCCATGTGGATGTCTATGTCACCAACTTCGGCCGCAACATTCTGTACCGCAACAACGGCGACGGCACGTTCACCGACGTGACCGAAAAGGCCGGTGTCGGTGGCGGCGGTTGGTCCTCCAGCGCCTGCTTCGTGGACTACGACAACGATGGCTGGCTGGACCTGATCGTCACGCGCTACATGCAGTGGGATTTCCCGTTGAACATCTGGTGCGGCCCGCGCGAGCCCGGCTACCGCGGCTATTGCCACCCCGCAATGTTCAAGAAGGCTACGCACCTGGTGTACCACAACAACGGCGACGGCACGTTCACCGACGTCTCGCAGGAGTGCGGCATCGGCAACGTGCCCGGCTACGGCCTGGGCATCGCCTTCAACGACTACGACCGCGACGGCTGGCCGGACATCCTCATCGCCAACGACAACATCCCCGAGCAACTGTTCCACAATCTCGGCAACGGCAAGTTCGAAGAGGTCGCGCTGAAGCTGGGCCTGGCCTATGACGAGGACGGCCGCACGTTCTCCGGCATGGGCGTCGATTTCGCCGACTACGACAACGACGGCTGGCCCGACGTCGTCATCGGCACGCTGGCCAACGAAAAGTACGCGCTGTTCCACAACGTGAAAGGCAGCTTCGAATACGCTTCCGGAGCGGCCGGAGTGGCCCGCATCAGCTCGACTCACTCCGGCTGGGGGCTGAAGTTCATCGACTATGACAACGACGGCTGGAAGGACCTGTTCGTGGCCCAGGGTCACGTAATGGACAACATCGAGCTCAGCAGTCCGTCGCTGCGCTACCAGGAACAGATGCTGCTGATGCGCAACAATCGCGGCCGCTTCGAGGACGTCTCGGCCCTCAGCGGAGACCCCTTCCGCGAGCGCCTCGCCGCGCGCGGCGTGGCCTTCGGCGATCTCGACAACGATGGCAACATCGACGTCGCCATCAGTTGTTTGAACGGCCCGGCGGTGATCCTGCGCAACGAGGGCGGCACCGGCAATCACTGGCTCGTCGTCAACACGATTGGCACCGTGAGTAACCGCGATGGCATCGGCGCGCGCATTCGCGTGGTGGGCGAATCGGGCTTCGAGCAGTACGGCATCGTCTCCACGGCCGGCAGCTACCAGTCCGCCAGCGACAAGCGCGTGCACTTCGGACTGGGCCCGGACAAGGCGGCTAGACTGGTGGAGATCCTGTGGCCGAGCGGCATCGTACAACATCTGGAAGACGTGCGCGCCGGCCAGATTCTCAGTGTGAAGGAGCCGCCGGGGACGACTAAGAAGCCGCGGCCGGCGCGCCCGGCGTGATGCAATATTGGCGCAAGCTCATGCGGCAGGATGGCGGAATTCGATGCGCGCGGAGGCCAGTGAAATTCGTTCCACGGAACATCCGCTGGCAGCTCAGACTGTCAGCCGGGCTCCTGCTCGCCGCAGCCGCGGCGCTTCTCATCGCGGCCCAGGCGCGCGAGGATCCGCCGATCGCGCCGATCCGGTTCCGCAACGTAGCTGCGAGCGCCGGCATCGACTTCGTTCTCGAAAACAGCGCTACCCCCGAGAAGCAGCTCATCGAGACCATGCCCGGCGGCGTGGTGGCCTTCGATTACGATGGGGACGGCCGCATCGACATCTTCTTCACCAACGGCGCCGCGATCCCATCGCTCGAAAAGAACCACGTGAAGTACCGCAACCGCCTGTTCCGCAACCTGGGCGGGATGCGATTCAAGGACGTCACCGAGGAGGCCGGCCTGGCGGGCGCCGGCTACTCCATGGGCGCCGCGGCCGCCGACTACGACAATGACGGCCACGTGGACCTGTTCGTGGCCGGTGTGGGCGCCAATCATTTGTACCGCAATCTAGGCAACGGGAAGTTCGAGGACGTCACCGCCCGGGCCGGCATCCACGGCAGTGGATGGTCGATCACCGGCGGCTGGTTCGACTACGACAACGACGGCCGCCTCGACCTGTTCGTCGTCAACTATCTCCAGTGGTCGCCTGAAAACCAACTCTTCTGCGGCGACCCTCAGGGTGCGCGGGCCTATTGCCATCCGCGTTTCTACGACGGGCTGCCCAACACCCTGTATCACAATCGCGGCGACGGCACGTTCGAGGACGTATCGCTGAAATCGGGCATCGCCCAACATATCGGCAAGGGCATGAGCGTGGCCTTCGCCGACTACGACCAGGATGGCTTCACCGACGTCTTCGTGACCAACGACAAGATTCCCAACTTCCTTTTCCACAACCGCGGCGACGGGACCTTCGAGGAGGTCGCGCTCGAGGCCGGCGTCGCGCTCCCCGACCGCGGCAAGGCCGTCTCGGCCATGGGCGCGGACTTCCGCGACTACGACAACGACGGCCTGCCGGACATCACCTTCGCCGCCCTGGCCGGGGAGACGTTTCCCCTATTCCACAACGAAGGCCGGGGTCAGTTCCGCGACTTCACCTACCGCAGCCGCATGGGGCCGCTCAGCAACCGCCGCAGCGGCTGGAGCCCCGCGCTGTGCGACTTCAACAACGACGGATGGAAGGACCTGTTCGTCTCCGGCGCGCATGTCAACGACACCGTCGAAGCCTTCGAGGCGACCCCCTACCGCCTGCCGAACGCAGTCTTCGCCAACGCGGGCGACGGCACTTTCCGCGATTTCTCGGCCGCGGCGGGAGCGGATTTCCAGGCGTCCGGCGCGCACCGCGGTGCCGCACTTGCCGACTTCAACAACGACGGCAAAACCGACGTCGTGGTCAGCCTGATCGGCGCTCGCGCCGAACTTTGGGAGAACGTGAGCCCGAACGACAATACCTGGATCGACGTGAAGTTGACCGGCACAAAGTGCAACCGCGACGGCATCGGCACCCGTATTCGCATCGGCAACCAGTACAACCAGATGACCTCGAACGTCGGCTACGCCTCATCGAGCCTCGTGCCGGTCCATTTCGGTGCCGGAAAGGCAACCGCGGTTGACATCGAAATCCTGTGGCCGGACGGGACCCGCCAGTCGCTCCGGAACGTGCACACCAATCAGGTGCTGGCAGTTCGTGAGCCATAGCTTGCAGCACCCTTCAGGGCGCCCCGCGCAGCGGTTCAAGGTGGAGTGATGCGCGGCTCGTTCTTCTCTTCGACCTCGTGCCGGCTCAGGATCTCGCGATACTCTCGCAGCACTGCCGCCGCGCGCTCTCGCTTGCCAGCGCCCTGATAGGCGCGGGCCAGTTGATAGTGGCGCGTGCCGCTGTCGTCATCCGCGAGCGCCGCTTCAAGCTGCACAATCGCCGCTTCCCAACGCCCCACCTCCAGATACGCCTCCCCCAGTGCGCCGTGAGTCGGCTGGAATTTGTCGTCGCGTTCGAGCGCGGTTTCCAGATACTGAATCGCCTGCGCGGGATCGTGCGCCTCTATTAGCGCCAGGCCATACAGGTAGTGAAACTCCGCCGAGGACTTGTCGCGCCCGAGCAGGTCCTGGATCAGCGGCAGCGCCGCGCCGCAATCGTTGCTGTGGCACAAAGCCAGCGCCAGTCGCCGCTGGATGCCTGTGTCGCCCTTCGCGATCTCGAGCGCTTCCCTCCACTCGACCACCGCCTCCCGGTAGCGCCCGCCCTTTTCATACGCGTTGGCCGCGGCCTCGGCCCGCTCCCGCGAAGCCGGCAACTCCGCGAGGCGCGCGTAGGCGCGCAGCGCCAGCGCCTGGAAGGCCTTGGCCTGCCAGTACGTTTGATCCGGCGTGTCGGCGAACGCCGCGGCCGCCTGCTCCAGTTGGCCGGCGGCGAATGAGCACTCCGGCGTCTGGCCCGCGCAATCGGCGCCCGGCCGTGCCTCCCGCGCGCGCTCGGTCGTCGCCCACTCCGGATGGCCCGTTTTTCCATAAACCTCAGCCATCGCGGCATGCAGCCCCCGCAACTCAGGCCGCAGCGCCAACGCCTCCCGGTACTGCCGCAGCGCCTGCGCCATCTGGCCCCGCCCGAATTCAAAATCGCCGGCCAGCGCCAGCACCTCCGCCGAGCCCGGCCGGGCTTTTTCCAGGCGATCGAAAATCTCCCCTGCGGCGCCCTCCTCGCTGCGGCCCAGTCCATACCACGCCCGCGGGCTTTCCGGCATGGCCCGCGCGGCCTCCGTGTATTGCGCGGCGGCTTCCTTAAACTGCTGCCGCTCCAACAGCGCATCGGCCAGCATCAGTCGCGCATTCAGGTCGCCCGGCTGCAGCGCCGCTGCCTTGCGTAGCGCTTCCACCGCGCCCGCGGCCTGGCCCAGTTTGAGCTCGCTGGCGCCCAAAAATAACCACGCCGTGAACAGTTCCGGCTGTTGCTCCACCAGCGCCCGGCACTCATCGACGACCTCCTGGTAACGACCCGCCTTGAATTGCGCCACCGCCAGGTTGACCCGCAGCGCGGGCATCTTCGGGAACGCCGCCACCAGGTCACGGTAGATCGGAATGGCCTGCTCGGGCTTGTCGGCTTGCACCAGCGCGTTGGCCCGTCGCATCTTCTCTGCTGCGTCCGCGGCTGGTTGCGCCCAGCCCGCCTGCAACCCCGGCCAGACGATTCCTATCGTCAGCACTGCGATCCTCGCTGCCTGAGCCGGCCTGATCCTCATCCTGACCAGTTTGCCACCAACCTCCGTGTGGGATGGAGCCCGGCCCGGGGTGACGCGTCCTGCCGGGCCTGCTCGCTTTCGGGAAATGCTCGAACCCGCATCGGCCGCGTCGCCGCCACTTTCCTTGCCCATCCGCGAGATGATCTACTCAGGCAGAGATGCGCCGCAACCGAAAAGCCCGTTGCCGGCGCCGCCTGCGATTTTTGGGGCACGGCCACTGGAGAATCGGTCGGGCTGCCCCCATTGCAAGGAGTGATCATGCGCAGACGGGATTGGATCGGCGGCGCGGCGGCGCTTGGTTTGGCGTCCGGCCGGCTGCGGGCCGACGTGCCCACCCACCTCTGGCCGGGATACGACTTCGGTCCGGGCCCGCGCGTGAGCGACCGACTGAACCAGGGGCCGTTCGCCATCGAGCAGGACGACGGTTGGTTCACCGTCGCCGCCACCAGCGCCTCCGAGCGCGCCGTGCCCAACTATGGCCTCGGCCTGGTAGGCTACGCCTGGGAAGAGTCCGGTCCTTCGCTCCCCGCGCGCGCCGGACGCGAGTCGCTCGAGCAACACGTCGAGCGCATGGCCGGCCTGCCTTTCGTCGACGTGCTCTACATCCGCTGCGACTGGCGCGACGTGCAGCGGCGGCTCGGGCGCCTCGATCTGTCGCCCGTCTGGAGCCTGACCCTCGACGCGGCGCGGCGCCACAAAAAGCGCGTCGCCTTCCGCATCATGATTTCCAACACCGTCGGCCAGCCGCAATACCTGGCCCTGCCCGATTTCGTCCAAGCCAAGGTGCCCATTGTCCCCATCGGCAGCATTCCGGAGTACGGCTCGTTCCAATTCCGCGAACCGCGCTACGACCATCCTGAGTTTCTGAAAGCCTTTCGCGAGCTGGTCGAATTGCTGGCCGCCGAGTTCGACTCGAACCCGCTGATCGAATGGATCGACCTGATGCAGTATGGCTTCTGGGGCGAATCCCACACCGGCGGCCTGCCCAGCCCGTTCCCCGACTACGTCACGGCCGAACGCACCATGGTCGCGTTGACCCGCCTGCAGGCGGATGCATTCCAACACGCCCAACTGGCCGTCAACACGCAGCCCGACATCAGCCACACCGGCAATCGCGAGGTCGTGGACCTGTCGGTCCGCGCGGGCGCCTGGCTGCGCTCCGACAGCATCCTGGTCGAGGAACCGGAGCAGATCGACGCGCTCGCCAATCGGCCGCCCTGGCTGGCATCGATTCTGGAAGACGGTTACCTGCGCCGCTACGACGCGCGCACGCCCGGCTATCTCCCGCTCGACGCGGCCGGCGTGAACCTGCTCGAACTCTCCATGCTGCACGTTCTCGACCTCGGCGCCAACTACTGGTCGCTGTGGACGGAAGCCGCGGAACTCGACGAGTACAACAAGCGCTATCCGCGCGGCTTCGCGCGCCTGCGCCAGCGGATGGGCTACCGCGTTCGTCCGTCCTGGATCTGGCAGCGCAAACGCTACGGCGTCAATGAACTCGTCGTAGCCTTTATGAACGACGGCGTGGCCGGCGTCCCGGGCGTTCTGTGCATTTCCCTCAAATCCGCGGATGGGAAAATGCTCGGCTCGGGCTGTCTCGACGCCGGCCAGCCCTACGGCGGCAAGACCCGCCAGGCGGCTTTCCTCGTGCCGCGCGAGCTGGAAGGTCAGCCGGTGTTCCTGTCGGCCGCGATCGAATGCAAGGCCGGCCTCCGCCGCCCCGTCCAGTGGGCCTGCGAGCAGCCCCTCGAGCCGGACGGCTCCTACCGCGTTGTGGTCAAGAAGCAATCCGACAGCGACTGGCGCAAGGGAATCTAAGGCCGCCGCGCCGGACGCGGCGCGGTTTTCAAAATCCACGTATCACGGGGCTTCTGCCCCGCGCCGCAAAGGTGTAGAAAAGGAGCGGGGGTCTACCTTACGTATGTTGATCCGTAAAGAAGAAGCGCTCGAGTACCATGCCTCCGAACCGGCGGGCAAGGTCTCCGTCACACCCACGAAACCGTGCCGCACGCAGCGCGACCTGAGCCTGGCCTATACGCCCGGCGTCGCCGTGCCGTGTCTCGAAATCTTCCGCGACCCGGCGCTGGTTTATAACTACACGTCCAAGGGCAACCTCGTGGGCGTGGTCTCCAACGGCACCGCCGTGCTCGGCCTGGGCAACATCGGGCCCGCGGCCGGCAAGCCGGTTATGGAAGGCAAGGGCGTCTTGTTCAAGCGCTTCGCCGACATCGATGTGTTCGACATCGAACTGAACACCGAGGATCCCAAGGAGGTGATCCGCGCCTGCCAGTTGATGGAGCCGACGTTCGGCGGCATCAACCTCGAAGACATCAAGGCCCCGGAATGCTTCGAGATCGAGGAAGAGCTGAAGCGCACCATGCGCATCCCGGTCTTCCACGACGACCAGCATGGCACCGCCATCATCTCCGGCGCGGCGCTGCTGAACGCCGTGGAACTGGTGGGCAAGAAGCTCAGCGACGTGAAGATCGTCTTTTCGGGCGCCGGCGCCAGCGCGATCTCCTGCGCCAATCACTACATTCGCCTCGGCGCGAAGCTCGAGAACATCCTGATGTGCGACACCAAGGGCGTCCTCTATGCGGGCCGTACCGAGGGTATGAACAAGTACAAGGCGAAGTTCGCCCGCGACACGGCCGCGCGGACCCTGTCCGAGGCGATGGCCGGGGCCGACGTCTTCATCGGGCTCTCGGTAGCCAACTGCGTGACGCCGGAGATGCTGCTCGCGATGGCCGCCCGGCCAGTGGTCTTCGCGCTGGCCAATCCCGATCCCGAAATCGACTACGAATTGGCCGTCGCCACGCGCCAGGACCTCATCATGGCCTCCGGACGGTCCGACTATCCCAACCAGGTGAACAACGTCCTCGGATTCCCGTTCATCTTCCGCGGCGCGCTCGACGTGCGCGCCACCGGGGTCACAGAGCAGATGATGCTCGCCGCCTCCCACGCCCTGGCCGATCTGGCCCGCCAGGACGTGCCCGACTCGGTGCGCCGCGCTTACGGCGTCGATGAGATGGAATTCGGCACCGGCTATATCATTCCCAAGCCGTTCGACTCGCGCGTGCTCACCTGGGTCGCGCCCGCCGTGGCCCGCGCCGCCATGGAGAGCGGCGTCGCCCAGCGCCACATCGACATCGACGAGTACCGCGAAGCGCTCGAGCGCAGGCTCGGCAAGTCGCAGGAGATCATGCGCATGATCGTCCATAAGGCGCAGCGCCATCCCAAGCGCGTCGTCTTTCCCGAGGGCGATCAGGACAAAATCCTGCGCGCCGCCCAGATTCTGGTCGACGAGCACATCGCCTTCCCCATCCTGCTTGGCAACGAGGAGACGATTCGCCGCCGCGCCGCCGAATTGCACCTGCACCTCGACGCTCAGGTCGAGATCATCGATCCCGTTCGCAGCGAACACTGGGACGCCTATCTGCAGGAGTATCTGCGCGTGCGCAGCCGCAAGGGCGTCACGATGTCCGAAGCGCCGCGCAACATGAGCTCCCGCACGCGCTTCGCCGCGATGATGGTGCATACCGGCGACGCCGACGCGCTGATCGCCGGCATTACCCAGCACTACCCCGACACGATCCGGCCCGCGCTCGAACTCATTCCCAAGAAAGAGAATGTGCAGCGCGTCTCCGGCATGTACATGATCATCACGCCCAAGGGCCAGGTCTACTTCCTCGCCGACACCACCGTGAACATCGAACCAACGGCCGAGGAGCTGGCTGAGATCGCCATCACCGTTGCCGACACCGTGCAGGGTTACGACATCGTGCCGCGCATCGCCATGCTCTCCTTTTCGACGTTCGGTTCGTCGCGCCATGCGCTGGCCGAAAAGGTGCGCCGCGCCACCGAACTGGTCACCACGCGCCGGCCCGATCTAGTGGTCGAGGGCGAGCTCATGGCCGACGCAGCGGTTACTCCGGAATTCATGGCCGACTACCCCTGGAGCCGTTTGCAGGGGGACGCCAACGTGCTGATCGCGCCTTCGCTCGAAGCCGGCAACATCGCTTGCAAACTGCTCATCCGGCTCGGCGGCTGCGAAGCCATCGGCCCCATCCTCATGGGCTTTTCAAAGCCCGTCCATGTGCTCCAGCGCGGCGCTGAGGTGATCGACATCGCGCGCATGACGGCTCTGGCCGTCGTGGAGGCGCAGCGGGTGCAGCGGGACCAAACTCCAGCCATGGTGAAATAGCCGGACCGGCGGCGTCTACAGCTCCAACCGCTCGAGCAGCCTAGCGGCGGCCGCGGCCGTCACTTCGACCGGCGCCCGCGCGGCCTCCGGGTTGGGGCGTTCATCGAATGCGGAAAACAGGGCCAGCTTCGCCACGGCGTAGCGCTCGCGGTCGTCCAGTCGGCGATCGTGCTCCTGCTCCCACGTCTCCGCCGAGCCGGCGCACAGCCATACCGCCAGCGGAAACCACGTCTTCCGGTCGCCGGAAACCGTGAACCTGTATTCGCGCCGCTTGTCCAAATCGCGGTATCCCTCGTAGAAATACTCGTAGGCGTACCCGCTCAGCGCGGCGTAGTTCTTCATCCGCCGCACCGCCGGCGCCCCGCGTAACTCCGGCGCAGCCCGCCGCCGCACCCTGTCGAGCCATCGCGGCATCTATCCTGCTTTCGGCGCGTCCCGCGCGGGCCCCGGCGCCCGGGGCCGGATCAGCTCCTGAATCTGCTCCAACGCCTGCGCCAGGCTCGTGAGCAGCCGATCCGGCTGAGTTCGTTCGAAACGCGCCTTGGCCTTCTCCGTATCGCCGCTATACCCCCACACTCCGACGATCAGCTTCAGTTTGGGGAAGCGTTCCCGAATCAGTTTGCACATCGTCCGCGCCGGTGGAAACGCATACGGCGGCAATGCCGAGATACAGATGATGTCGTCTTGTCTTTTCTCCAGCAACGCCAGCAACTCCCCGGGGCCAGCCAGGGCAATCGGCAGCGACAGCGCAGCGTGGCCCGCCTGCTCCAGCAACTGCGCCAGCATAACCGCCGTGACCTCATCGGCCCGATCGCTCGCCGGGAGGCACAGGATCCTGGCGCTCACTCGCTCCGCCGCGCCTGATTCCACCGCGGCAGCTTCGGCTGGCGCTGCATCGCGCGCCAGTTGGTACTCCGAAAGCTCGGTAATCATGTCGTTGATGCTGAGAAAGAGAAACTCCTCCCTGGTCTTCTCGAGCGCCCCTTTGTGGCGATCCTCCTCGACCAGGCTCAAGGCTGGGATGAACACCGAATCGTATAACTCTACCAGTGGCTTTTCTTTCAGGAACCGGTCCACGATCGCGTGCGCCTCCGGTTGGTCCATCGCCAGTAGACGCTGGTAGATTTGCGCCTCCGCTCCCAGCACTTCTTCATCCCCCAGCAGGATATGGAGAAATGAGAATTGTGGCACGTAGCGCCCCAGCACCACCACGCACACGGTGAGCGGCGTTGACAAGATGAGTCCGGCGGGTCCCCACAGGACCGTCCAGAAGATGGCCGCGACCAGCAGCGCCAATGAAGAGATGCCCGTATTCGTCCCGTACAGCCACGGCTCCACGAAGTTGCCGATGATCAATTCCAGGCCGGCGAACAGCACGAACACCAGCAACGGCGGCAGCCAGCTGGTAAAGGCCGCCAGAGAGAGTGCGATCGGCATCGCGGCGGCCACCAGCGTCCCCAGATACGGCACGATGCGCAGAATGCCGGCGACCGCTCCCCATAGCGCCGGACTGGGCACGCCAATGAAGTACAGACCGATTCCGAATAGCGCGCCAAAGCCCGCATTGACCAGGATCTGCATCAACAGGTAGCGGCTCACACGCTGCGCCGCGTCATCCAGCGCCTGCGTCATCATGTTGATTTGGCCCAGTCCCACCAGCCGGAACAGTCGATGTCGCAGGTCGAATCTCTTGATCAGCATGAAGACCGTGAAGATCAGCACCAGTCCTGCCTCTGCCAGCGGCCGGACCACGGGCTGGACCAGATCCCGCACGTAGTCCAATTCACCTGCCGCCTGTGGCACGATCTGCACCGGCAGAGGAGCCGCAGTCGTGATCGGCGCACTGCGCTGCTTCCGAATCAGCGCCGCGGCGCCTGCGGCCGGAATGGGCGCATACGGACTGGAAATCTCGCGCCCGATTTCCTTCAAGCTGTTGGCCGCCAGGCCTAGCGGTCCCTCCGAGGGAATGCGCAGCGCTTCCATTTTGGAGTGAATATTCTGGCGGTAGGTGGGAAAATCCTGAGCCACGTCGACGAGCTGAACGGCGATGATCCAACTTACGCCGCCCGCCGCCGCCATGGCCACCAGCACGGTCACGGCGACGGACAAGGCGCGGCCGATGCGCGCTTTTTCCAGCAGCGCCACCACAGGGGTCAAAACGAACGTCAGAATGACGGCAAATGCCAGCGGAATCAGAATCTCGCGGGCAAAGTACAGCCCCGCGATCGTGCCGAACAGCATCACCATCGCCCACTGATTGGAGTTTGGGAGCGGACGGTGGGAAGCGCCGAGCATTACCGGGACTGCGGCACTGCGCGCCTCAACCGCGCTGGCCGCGGGGCCGCTCTCGGAGCGCTTATGGAAGAACGGTCGGTTCCAGAAGTAGGCCATGTTAGAGGCCCTGCGGGCGTTCGCGCCGCGCCGGCGTCCTGCACCCTTCGATTCGGCCCCGGCCGATGCCCGCGAGCCGGCCCGGCCGCATTCCGCAGTCCGGGCCTGTCCGATGAAAACCCGCGCGCGCCGGGCGTTTCGTCAATGCGCGGCCAACAGCGATCCGGGTCGTCATGCTACTGCAAGGGAATCTTATCAGTATTTACCGCGCTGTGATACCTGAAGCAGCGGAACCACTCCTGTGACGTGCGGTTCTCCCCTTGATTTGGAACTTAACTCCGTGCTCTAATCGAGCCCTAGGCTTGCTAGTTTCCGCGCAAACCCTCAGGATCGGATGCGGCGGCGGGTCAGCCTGAAGAGGGGTTGGGTATCGCGTTTATTGGGAGAGGACCCCATGGCTCTTTTCATAAAATGGGTATTGGTACTTGCGTTGCTGTGCGGCGGTACGCTATTTCTGGCCCACGGGATAGGTATTGAGACTCCTCTCGACAAATACGAGGGGTCGAGCGCGAGTGCCGTCCCGGTCGGCGTAGGGATCTTGTTGGCGGGATTTGCGCTGGCAGCTTTCTGGAAAATTGAAACGCACACTTCCGGATTTGACAACGAGAATTCGATCGATGGCAGTTTGTCTGGACCTCGAAAGATAATCAAGGTCGAGCGTCGCTTCGACAAACCCCAGTAGACAGTGACATTCAACACGGCACTCCAGCCGGCGCACAGCCAGACCGGGAGTGGTCCTCTCCGAAACCGGGCCATGACCGAAGGGAGTGGCCCCGAATTCGCACCATCGTGCGGTCAGAACACTACTCCACCGAGTCCAGCGTGCGCCGCGAATCAAGCAGCGGCCAGCACAGCGCCGCCAGAATGTAGGAAATGACAAACGTGTAGAGATACAGATTCCAGCCGTTGGTCTCATGCAGGAACTTGAGCATCCACTCTGGCAACACGTTGACTCCCAACACTCGGAACGTCCAGTGGCCCGAGTGTTGCAAAATGACGCCGCCCAGAAACGGCGAGACGAAGCCCGCGAAGTTGCCCATCATGTTCATCGAGCCAGAGAGCGTTCCGGCGTATTTGCCGCCGACGTCCATGCACGTGCCCCAGGCGCAGGGCATCACAATGTCGTTGCTGAAGCTGGCCAGACCCAGCGCCAGCATTGCCGGCAACGCGGCATGGATCTGGATGTGCGCGAAAACCAGTACCGCCGCGCCGACGAAGCCTAACGTGCCCACCGTCCGCCGCGCGCGGTCCATGCTGCCCAGGCGCCGCGCCACGAATGGCAGCGCGAAGCCTGACACCCCGCAGCCGATGCCGCCGAACAGCAGCGGGAAGATGGCGTACACCGCCGCCGTGCGTTCGTCCAGCTTGCGGTACTCCAGCAGATACGTGGTCAGCCACGTGATGTACAGATACCACGGGTAAGTCATCAGGAAGTACTGCACCCACAGCAGCCATACCGTGCGCGAGCGCACCATCCGGCCCCACGGCACGTCGCCGTGGCTGCCCGCCATATACTGGTTCATTTCGAGCAACTTCCGCTCCGCCGCGTTGACGCCCGGATGGTGCTTGGGGTTATTGCGGAACCAGCGGAAGAACAGAATCGCCCACAGGAAACCGAGCAGGCAGAATATGAGAAACGCCGCGCGCCACGGCAGATACACGAAAATGGCGCTGCACAGCAGCGGCGTGAAGGCCCCGCCCCACCGCGCCGACATCCACATAATCCCCTGCGCCCGCACCTTCTCATGCGGCTGCAGCCAGGTGCTGAAAGCCTTCGTCAGATTGGGAAAACAGCCCGCTTCCCCGGCGCCGAAAAGAAACTGGTTGATCCACAGCGAGGTGAAGCTCCACATCAGCACCACCGACGCCGTGAAGCACGACCACCACAGCACGATGCGCATCAGCACGCTGCGCGCGCCCAGTTTGTCGCCCATCCAGCCGCTGGGAATTTCGGCCAGTGCGTAAGCCAGCGCGAAGGCCCCGAACACCGCCCCCATCTGCGATTTCGTCAAGCCCAGGTCGTGCGAGATGAACGGCGCGGCTTTCGAGATCGACACCCGGTCGATGTAGGACAGCACGGCCAGCGTGACGGCAAATACCACCACGTAGTAGCGGGCGTGCGTCGGCTTTTCGGCCGGCTCGGGGCTTGGCGCCGTGGTCATGGTCCTTTATGCCATCACAGCGCGCCCTCGCCGGGCAACCGGCGCGCTCACTCCGCCTCGGCCGGGCGCAGTTCCTGATCCATCCAGTCGAGGTATTCCGGCGAGCCGTCGACGATCTGCAGGGCGACGATCTCGGGCAGTTCGTAGCTGTGCAGACGCCGGATTTCGGCGCACACGGCGCCGAACAGGTCGCGCCGGGTCTTGATCGCCAGTGACCATTCCGCGCTCTCCTCGATGGCGCCTTTCCAGTGGTACACGCTCACCGTGCCCGGCGTCGCCGCCACGCATGCCGCCAGCCGTGCGTCCACCAGCCCGCGCGCGATGCGCCGCGCCTCCTTTTCCGAACCGCAGGTGCTGAGGACGACTATTTTGTCGGTCATCGTATAAATATGTACCGCGGAGTGGTTTTTGTGGACTCGCAGCGCGAAACCGATTATAAACTATAAAGAGAACTGCAACACATTATGCGAGGATTGTTTCAGCGCCTGGCTATAATTACGTTCTTTTGTCTCGTCGCCGTCGGCGTGGCCGCTCATTTGAGAAGTCCGGCGGGAATCCCGGCGGCGCTTCAGAAACGCGATCAGATCCGGCTCGTTGAAGAACAGAACAGATTGCTGCGCGAGGAGATCGAGCGCCGCAAGGAGCGCGTCCACCGGCTGGAGACGGACCAAGCCTACCGCGACCGCGAAATCCGCCAACGCTACAACGTCCAGAAGCCCAACGAGCAGACCATCTACCTGCAGAGCACTCCGCCCGCAGCCCACTGATTCATCCGCCCGCAGGCTGCTGAAGAAGGCCTGAAACCGCGTGCTCGCGCGGCGGTCTTGTTGTTACTCAGCCGCGACCTCGTTACTGAGCCGCGACTGTCAAGGAGCGGTTCTTACGTTGTTTCCGAGCCGCGACCGTGAGGAAGGGGTCCCATCGAGCCCCTCTTCAGCAGCCTGCTGGAGCGCGCCGCCGCTCAGTGCCGGCCCACCACCCGCGCCGCCTTGCCATATAGCTCCTCCAGCCGATGCACCGATCGCGCCTCGGCCGCCAATCGCAGCACCGGCTCCGTGTTCGAGGCCCGCACGTGCAGCCAGCCGTCGGGCGTCGTCAGCTTCAACCCGTCGCTGCGGTCCACCTGGCTGCCCGCGAACAATGTCTCCAGTTCTTGCATGATCGGCCCCAGACGGCCGTGCTCGAAGGTGAACTTCTCGATGCGCCGGTAATAGGTCGGCAGCGTGCCGGCGAGCGCGCTCAGCGTTGAGCCTGTCTCGGCCATCCGGTCCAGCAGGAACGCCATGCCCATGTAGGAATCGCGACAGTAGTGCACCGCCGGGAAGATGATGCCGCCGTTGGTGCCCTCGCCGCCGATCACCGCGCCCACCGCGCGCATCCGTTGCACCACATTCGCTTCGCCCACCGGCGAGCGGTAGACCGGGCATTCGTAGCGCCGCGCGACATCGTCGATCACCGCCGACGTCGTGAGATTCACTACCACCGGACCTTTGTGCCGCCGCAGCGCGCAATCCACCGCCATGGCCAGCACTTCGTCGTTATCCAGGATGAAGCCGCGCTCGTCGCCCACCGCCAGGCGGTCGCCGTCGGGGTCCTGCGCGAAGGCGATCTCGGCGTGGCAGCGGTTCACCAGCGCGCGCAGATCGTCCAGCACTTCGGGGCGCGGCTCGGCTTCGCGCGGGAACGGCTGCGTCGGATCCACCGAGATGGCGTGCAGCTCGCAGCCCAGCACGTCGCGCAGGAAGTGCACGCTCATGCACGAGCCGGCCCCGTTTACGCCGTCCAGCGCCACGCGAAAACGCCGTTGGCGAATCCGTTCCAGGTCCACGTGCTTCAGCACGCGCGCCAGGTGCCGCTCCGGCGCCGAGTCGTAGTCCAGCACCACGCGCCGGATCTCGTCGTTGGTGGCGCGGTGGAATTCGCTCTGGTGATACAGGTCCAGCAGCTCCGTGCGCTCGTACTGGTTGAAGAACAGCCCCTCGCGGTTGAACAGCTTCAGCGCATTGTACTCCGGCGGATTGTGCGACGCGGTGATCGCAATTCCACCCCGCGCCCTCGTCTCTTCCACGTACACCTGGATCGTCGGCGTCGGCGCCACCCCGACCTTCACCACTTCGCAGCCCGCCGCCAGCAGTCCGCACGTCACGGCGTGTTCGAGCATCTCGCCGCTCGATCGCGTGTCGCGGCCGAGCACCACCCGGCCCTGTCCCACGTAGGTTCCGAACGCCTGGGCGAAGGCGCAGGCCAGGTTCGGCGTGAGGAATTCGCCCACCACGCCGCGGATGCCGGAAACCCCGATTTTGAGCTGGTGAACGCGGCTCATGCGCAGTGGCTCCTGACCAGTTCCATCGTCTCCTCGAAGAGCTGCCGCGGCGGGTCGCCGCGCTGCTCGCAGATCACGCGCACGATCGGCTCGGTCTGGCTGACTCTCACGTGTACCCAGCGTCCCGGCCAGTCCAAACGCAATCCGTCGGTCGTGTTCTTTTGAGCCTCCGGATAAAGTTGCTCCAGCGCGAACAGCATATCCGGTATTTTGTGCGATTCCAGCCCCACCTCGCCTTTCAAAATCGAATAGCGCGGGTAGCTGGCAAGCATCTGGGACAATGTCGCATTCTTGCGTTCCATCCGTTCCAGGATCCCGAGCATCGCGGCAATGCCGTCGTAGACGAAGCGGAACTGCGGCATCATCACCGCGCCGGTGCCTTCCCCGGCGATCGCGATCTGCTCCGGCCGGAAGGCCTGCAGCGCATCGATGGCCGCCTGGCGCCCGACCGCGACTCGCTCGACTCGGCCGTGATGCCGCGCCGCCACTTCTTCCAGCAGGCCGGTGGTGGAGACGTTGGTGATCACGATTTTGCCCGGGCCGCGCTCCAGAAAATCGTCCGCCAGAACCACCAGCACCAACTCCTCGCTGACGGCCTCGCCAGTCTCGGTGGCTAGCGCCACGCGGTCCGAATCGATATCGAACAGGAAGCCCGCGTCGGCGCCGACGTGTTGCATCAGCGGCGCCAGTTGCAGCTCCACCATCTTGCGGTTGGTGGCCGGCTCGTGGGCGAAGGCTTTACCCTCGAGCCGCTCGTTGATCAGCACCAGGTCCAGTCCGAAACGCTCCCGCAGGCGGCGCAGCAGCAGCGCCGACAACCCGTTGCAGCAGTCCACCAGCACGCGGAATTTTTTCAGCGGCTCGGGCCGGAAAACACGCGCCAGATCGTCCAGATACTGGTCGATCGCGGCGCTGTCCTGCTGCAGCCGGCCGATCGTCTGGTACGGCGTTAGAGCGAATTTCTTGAGGTGATAAATGTCCAGCAATTCGCCCGCTTCGCTGGTCGGGAGATAGGTGCCGCGCGCGCCGAAGAACTTCAGCGCATTCCACTCCGCGGCGTTGTGGCTGGCGCCGATCGAGATGCCACCCGCGGCGTCGAGCCGGCCGATGGAATGCTGGATGACAGGCGTCGAAACCACGCCCAGATCGATTACATCGTGGCCCGTGGCGAGCAGACCGGCGACCACGCCTTCGCGGATCATGACGCCGCTTGCGCGCGGGTCCCGCCCAATCACCACCTTGCCCGGCGCATCGAGCAGCGTGCCGAAAGCGGCCGCGAAATCGAGCACCTGCCCCGCCGTCAGGCCGGGCCCAACGATACCGCGCAGTCCGACCTGGGAAATTCTCAGAGTGCCTTCCGCCGCCACGCCCGTTACTCCCCTAATTGCAGACGTCCGAAGGCTTCCGGCACATGGAACGTTTCCTTGCCCGAAGGGCGCCAGCACACCGCCTTGCGGTCCGGCGGCGGCCCCTGCATGCGGAAGAAATTCAGGCGGAACTCGGACCCTTTCGCAGCCGGCTTAGCGGTAATCGAGGCGATGGGAATGCGCATGGCCGCATACCAGATTTTTTTCGTCGCGTCGATGCGCACGGCATGCGAGAATTTCGAGTTCCACAACAAATCATGGTCGCCGTCGAGGTGCCGGCTGTCGATGTCCAGATCGACCCACTCGTTTTGCGGCGAAACCTCGAACTCGCGGTAGCGCCAGATCTGGTCGAAGTCGGCGCCGATAAAAACTTCGGCGACGTCGTAGTCCCACAGCTTGTTGGTTTCCCCGACCGCGTCCGGCGAAGGCTTCAGGTACAAGGCCTCGTAGGGGCAGGTGAAGAGGAAGTAGAGTGCCTGCGGAGTCCAGCGAACCTGGACCTCGGTGCGGTGCCCGGGCACGACCTTGCCGTCCGGGGCGCGGTCGAAGAATACCGCCGGCGCGTCGCGCCATAGCCCCGATTTGGGATCGGTATTCAACGCCTGATCGTGTTTGAGACGCGCGGCGTGAAACGTGTTAGCTTCCTGCGCCGTTGCACTGAGAGTGAGGAGTAGTAGGGACATCAAGAACCGCATCGTATCTTTTATCATACCGGCCCTGAAGCGCCGGTATCAGACGGCCCGCTCTGCCGGGGTCTTCCGAGGCCCACTCGAGCGCTTGTGCGGCTAGAATCTCGCTGGCGTTTTGTGGCCAGACGGATTCTCGGTTTGTACGCGCTTGAAGTCTCTTGGGTCCATCGTGAACGCGCATGGGGCCAGGCCTTGGATGAACATCCCGTCTACCAGTTTCAGGATTGAGTCGCCGATGATCTCGGCGCAGTCCCGAACTCAGGCATCCCGCTGGACTCATTCCAGCCGGATTCTTAGATTCCCTTAAGTGAAAGCCCAGGCGGCGGAGCTGGTAGCGGGGCTAGACGTGTTCTCGCACTTCCACGCGGCTATTTCACGCCGAAGACTCGTTCCGCGTACTCACGGCTGCGGCGCAGATTCTCGCCGAGGTCGCGGGTGAATTGGGTGTTCGCGTCCCAGGCCAATTCGACGCTCAGCCAGCCGCGGTATTTCAGCTTCTTCAACTCGGCGGCAACGGCGGAATAATCGATGTCGCCGTCGGCGAGTTCTTCCAGCCATACCCCGCCGCGGGAGTTGCGCAAGTGCATATCGCCGAGGCGCGGGCCGGCCTCACGCAGGATCTGCATGACGTCATCGCCGCCGCGGTAAACCCAGTGGGTGTCGAGGCACAGGCCGACGTTTTTGGCGGTGGTGTTGTTCACAAAATAGCGCCACTCGCGCGAGTGATTGGCCATTTCGGGAGCGTGCTGGTGCACCAGCAGGCGCAATCCTTCGCGGCCCAGCGCGGCACCGAGGCGCTCCAGCGCCTGGGCCTCGACCTTCAGTTCGGCATCGGTCTTGGCGGTGTGGTCGGGTTTGGGATCGCAGTTGAAGCTGATCGCTTCGACGTGCTTATGGGGCTTCACGCGGGCGGCCAGGGCCAGTGCCGCGTCGATGGTGGATTGGGCACGGTCGTCGTGCATCGGGCCGCCAATATAGCAAATGGGCATGATCAGGCCGTGCTGGTCGAGCAGGGCCAGCGTGCGGTCGGAGCCGCCGGCGGGGAAGTAGCCCGACATCAGCTCGACGGCGTGGTAGCCGGCCTGTTGGAAGGTGGCAAAGATGGCGTCGACATGATCGATGGTTTTCTGATTGCGCTTAGCATAGTCCTGCTCGAAGACGTAGCAGGCGCAGGCAATGCGCGGAGCGTAGCCTTTCGTCTTTGCATTGGCCGTGGCCGCGGCGAGCGGCGAGGCGGCTGCGAGTGTCATCCAGTCTCTGCGCGTCATGGACATCGAAGATTCTCCCGCGGCCACGCTATCACCGCGAGGCGGGGCGCCGCAACGGGGCGCGAGCGCGGCGGGTGGTGTGCGAAAGTCGATTAGAGCCGCTGAGTGAGCGGCGGGCGTTGGGGTTGCGGCGCCAGCGCGCATTTCTCACAGGGGCGAAGCGGGCGTCCTCGAACGAGGGAGTGGTTGAGCGGGAGGATCCGAGGTATGGAGCGCAGGCTGTTTCTGTTCGAATGGCAGGCTGAGGCGGCCGAGAAGCGTGCGGCGGCGCTGCGCGAGGCCGGGTGGGCCGTGGAGTTCGAATGCGAGGACGGCGCGCGCGGCGTGCGGCGCGTGTTGGACCAGCAGCCGGCGATGGTCGTGCTCGATCTGGCGCGCCGGCCGTCGCACTCGCGCGAGTGCGCCGCGGCGCTGCGCAATTACCGCGCCACGCGGCGGATGCGGCTGGTGTTCGTCGACGGCACTCCGGCAGAGCAAGCCAAGACGGCCGAGAAGATCCGGGACGCCATTTTCATCGGTTCCGAGATGCTGGTGGTGCGGCTGGCGGGCATCGACGGCTAGGGCGGATGTTCAAAGAAACGGCGATTGGCGACTGTTCGAAGTCACGGCGCATTGCGGCATATCAAACCGGCCAAACGGGATTATGCTAGGGGCGGAGCGGCGCATGGCGTGATGCGATGGCGCAGGATGTTGCTGTATTCCGCTGGAGTCGTGGCGGGGTGGCAGTTCGTGTCGCGGTTTGCGAGAGGGGCGAGGCTGGCCGTGGAAGATCCGGTTGCGGCGCGAGACAAGATGGTTCGGGAACAGATCGTGGCGCGAGGCGTACGCCACGCGGGCGTATTGGAGGCGATGCGGGCGACGCCGCGGCACCTGTTCGTTCCAGAGTCTGAGCGCAGCAACGCCTACCGGGACTGCCCGCTGTCGATCGGGCATGGGCAGACGATTTCGCAGCCGTACATCGTGGCTTCGATGAGCGAACTGCTGGACCCGCAGCCGGGCGACCGGGTGCTGGAGATCGGCACGGGGTCGGGTTACCAGGCGGCGATTCTGTCGCAACTGGCGCGGCTGGTGTACTCGATCGAGATCGTGGAGGGGCTCGCCGCAGCGGCGCGCGAACTGCTGCCGCGGCTGGGTTATCGCAACGTCACGATGCGCTGCGGGAACGGCTGGCTGGGCTGGCCGGCGCAGGCGCCGTTCGAGCGCATCATCCTCACCGCGGCGCCGCCGGATGTGCCGCCGGCATTGATCCAGCAACTGCGGCCGGGCGGGCGGTTGGTGGCGCCGGTGGGGGACGAGTGGCAGGAACTGGTGGTCATCGATAAAGACCGGTCGGGAAAAATCCACAGCCGCAACGAGTACCCGGTGATGTTCGTGCCGATGGTGGGCAAGCCGCGCTGAAAGCGGCCGTTGCCGCGGAGCTGACGCGGGGCGAAACGCGGCTCAGTCACGAGGAACGGGGCCGGCTTCTGGAGGTTGCTCAGGACGCGCGTCGAGGGTTTTGCGGACGTGGGCGATGTAGCGGCTGGGGGTGGTGCGGTTGCCGCGCTGGTCGCGTTCGAACCAGGAAATGAAGAGCCGGCTTTTGGCGCGGCTGACGGCGACGTAGAACAGGCGGTGCTCCTCGCTGAGGCGGCCTTCGCGTTTGCTGCGGGAGCTGGGGAAGTTGTCGTCGATGGCCATAGCGACGAAGACGATGGGGAACTCGAGACCCTTGGCCTGGTGGACGGTGAGGATGGCGAGCTTGTCGTCAAGAGCGGCCTGACGGTCGAGGTCGGTGGCGAGGGTGACGTTTTCGACGACTTCTCGGTAGGCCATTTCGCACGGGAGCAGGGGATCGTCGAACTGCTGGCAGAAGGCGACGAGCTGCTTCAAGTTTTCGACGCGCAGGGGCTCGCCCCGGTCCTGCTGATAATACTCGGCCAGGCCGGATTCGTCGAGGATTCGTTCTAACAGTTCCGGAGGACGCTCGACGCGCATGCGCTCGCGCCAGCGCTCGACCTTGAGGGCCAGCGGCTGAAAGCGGGCCGCGGCTTCGCCCACGGCGGCGCGGCGCGCGGTCGCGGTTTCTTCCAACTTATGGCACAGCACGTCGAGCAGGGCGGCGGTGGCGGCGACGTCGGCATGGGCGGCGTGGGCGTGTTCGAGGCCGAGTTGGAAATGAGTGCTCAAGGCGCCGAGGTTGTAGCGTTTCAGATCGCGGAATAGGCGGCGGGTGATGTCGAGGGTGTCGAAGCACAGCGGCGGCGGGGCGTCGATTTCGAAGCGGCCGAGAGCGCTGCGCAGGAAGTACACGTCGAAGCCGTTGACGTTGTGCCCGGCGAGAACGCTCGCTCCCGTGAAGTCGAGGAAAGCGCGCAGGACCTCAGCGGGCGGCTCGCCGTGGGCCGCGAGGAATTCGTCGGAGTAGCCGTGAATCTGCTGGGACTCGCCGACGGGCCGACTGACGCGGAGATAGCGGTGGAAGCGCAGCGGAGCGTCAGCCGAGCCGGGCGCAGCGGGGCGCAGGGCGGCGATCTCGCAGATCTCGTCCTGGGAAGGATCGAGGCCGGTGGTTTCAAAATCGAAGACGGTCACGCGGCCGTCGTGCCAGGCGCCGAGCAGCGGCGCGTAGGGCTCGCCGCATTCAAAGGTTGAAGGGGCCAGCAGGTCGCCGAGGTTGAGGCCGGCGTCACGGGGCGCGCCGCGGAGGGCGTGCAGGGCCGCTTCGCCGATGCCCTTGGGCGGCCGTTCGAGGAAGCGGAGAATGCTCTGGGTATCGTTGCGATTGAGCAGCAGGCGCAGGTGCGCCATGGCGTCCTTGACCTCGAGGCGTTCAAAGAACTTCACGTTTTCGACGGGGAGATGGGGAACTTTGAGGCGCTGGAAGTGCTGGGAGAGGTCGTGGGCGTTGAAGTTGCTGCGGACGAGAACGGCGCAGTCGGACCAGCGCACGCCGTCGCGGCGGCGCAGGTCCTCGATGGTCGCGGCGATCCAGGCGGCCTCGTCCTTCAAAGTCGCGCAGGCGTGCAGGGTGACGGGCGCACCCTCGGCCGTGCATGGCACGATCTCTTCCGTCACGGCTCCCTCCAAGGCGTGGATGACGCCGGCGCAGGCGCGCAGGATGGCGCGCGTGGACCGGTAGTTTTGATTGAACATGATTTCACCGACGGGCGCGAATTCCTTGCGGTAGGCAGTGAGGATTTCGGCGGGCACGGAGCCGCGCCATTCGTAGATCGTCTGGTCGACGTCGCCGAAGAACGAGAGGCGGCGGTGGGGCAAAGCGAGTGCGCGCAGGATGCGGTACTCGCTGAGGTTGGTGTCCTGCACTTCATCGACCTGGATCCACTGGAAACGGCTCTGCCAGCGGCGCAGGGCGGGCGCGTGGAACTGGAACAGGCGGTTGACGCCGATGACCAGGTCGGCGAAGTCGAGGGCGTGGTTTTCGCGCAGGGCATGGACGTATTCGGCGTGCAGGCGGGCAAAGCGGAAGCCCGAAGGAATGCGCAGGCCGGGCGGCGCGCCGCGGGCGCGGATGTCGGCGAAGTGGTCCTCGGGGTCGCGGCCGGTGCGGCTGGAAAAAGGCGCCAGGCGGATCTCCTGCAGCGCGTTAGAGAGAAAAAGGGCGAGAGGCTCGCGGCGGTCCGCGGCCACGCTCATGCGCGCGGCGATGGCCGAGGCGAGTGAGCGCGCGTCCTCATCGTCGAAGATCAGGAAATCGGAGTCGATGCCGAGGGCGCCGGCATCAGCGCGCAGGATCAGGGCGCACAGGGAGTGGAAGGTGCGGGAGGTGACGCGGCCGGCCTCGTCGCCGAGCACCTCGGCGGCGCGGGCGCGCATCTGGCGGGAGGCTTTATTCGTGAACGAAAGGCAGAGCACAGCGCGCGGATCGACGCCGTGCAGCAGGGCGTTGGCGGCGCGCCAGGCGAGGACGCTGGTCTTGCCGGTGCCGACGGGGGCCATGACGAGCAGACACTCGTCCCAGGCCTCGACGGCCTGGCGCTGCTCGGCGTTGAGCTCGTCCCATGGAATGCGCGTACTCACGCAGCACTCAGTTTACATGCTGGGCGCGGAAACCAGGCCTGTTCCAAGCGCCGGGAACATAGGGGATGGCAGTCCAAGTCGAACCGCAAAGCGCGGCCGCGCGGTTTTTGTTACAGACCGTTAAATCGTTCAGGATGAGAGCGCGGCGGGGGCAATGGGAGCGATAGAAACTTTCGATTGCAGGGCTCGCGGGACGGACCGTATGCTACAGGTCGGAAGCAGTATGGCAGCGAGCACTATGTCTAGCGAACCGAAAACCAGCCAAGTGGCGATTCTCCACAAGATCAGCAGTATCGTCAGTTCCGAGCGCAGCGTGGACGAGATGCTGGGCGAGATTGTCGGCCTGACGGTCCAGGCGACGGACTGCGATGCGTGCCTGGTGTACCTGATCGACCAGGAGACGAGCGAGATCGTGCTGCGGGCGTCGCAGGTGCCGCACGCTGGCGAACTCGGCCATTTGAGCATGCAGATGGGCGAGGGCGTGACCGGCTGGGTGGTGGAACATAAGTCGGTGGTGGCGCTCAGCTCGAACGCGGCGGCGGATTACCGTTTCAAACGCTTCGATCCGCTGGTGGAGGACACCTACGAGGCATTCTGCTCGGTACCGCTGATCAGCGTCGGCGAGGTGATCGGCGTGATCAACGTGCACCATCGCGAGAAGCACGACCACACCGTCGAGGAAGTCTCGCTGCTGACCTTCATCGGCGAACAGATGGGCGGGGCGATGGGGCGGGCCAAGCTGCAGGACGAGAACGCGCGGCTGTTGGAAGAGACTCAGGAGATGAAGCGGCAGCTCGAGACGCGCAAGCTGGTGGAGCGCGCCAAGGGCATTTTGCAATATCGCTTCAACGTGACCGAGGAAGAGGCCTACCTGCGGCTGCGCAACGAGAGCCGGCGGCTGCGGCGGCCGATGCGCGATCTGGCCGAAGCGATCATTCTGGCGGAGGATCTGTCGCGAAAAACGAGCGATGGGTTGCCAGTGGACCGCGACGAGGACGGCGACTAGGACACGCCAGGACGGCTCCGCTTGGTCACGGCTCGGAAACAACGCGAAGATCACGGCGCAAGAACCGCTCCCTGACGGTCGCGGCTCAGAAACAACGGTCACAGTTCGGCAAGACGGCTCAGCAAGACCGCCCGCGAGGCGTGAGGGAGCGCAACCTCCTACAATAATGAGTTGGGCCCGTTTGCGCCGATTTTCCGCAATCCCCACATTCTGACCGTCGCCGGGAACTACTGGCGGCGGGCGATCGACGAGACGCGTTTCCCCACGCGCAGCGTGCTGTACGCGACCGAGGAAGGCACGCGCGTGCTGGTGGAGGAGAACCGGCCCGCGGGGCGGGTGCGCGGCGAGGTGCTGCTGATGCACGGGCTGGAGGGGTCGAGCCGCAGCGGGTACATGGTTTCGATGGCGCAGCGGCTGGCCGGGTTGGGGTTGGCGGTGCACCGGATGAACATGCGGAGCTGCGGCGGGAGCGAGCACCTGACGCCGACGCTGTACCACTCGGGGCTGACCGCCGATATGCTGGCAGTGCTGAGGCGTTTTCAGGCGGAAGGCCGGGGCCCGCTGTTCGTGACGGGGTACTCGCTGGGCGGAAACGTGGTGCTCAAACTGGCCGGGGAACTGGGGGAGCAGGCGCGGGGCCTGATCGCCGGCGTGTGCGCGATCTCGACGCCGATCGATCTGCGGGCGTGCGTCGAAGCGATCGGGAAGCCCGTGAACCGGCTCTATGAACGGCGGTTTGTGAAGAAATTGTGCGAGCGGTATCGGCGAAGACATGCGGCCGATGGAGCGCATTTTCCACTGGACGGGGTGGAGCGGGTGCGGACGATCTACGAATTCGACGACCGTGTCACGGCCCCGGCGTTTGGTTTCGGCGACGCGGCGAATTACTACCGGACGCAGTCGGCGATTCGCTTTCTGCCCGCGATCCGGGTTCCGACCCTGCTCGTGCAGGCGCAGGACGATCCGATGATTCCGTTCGGGATCTTCGAGGGGCCGGAGATCCGTTCCAACCCCCATCTGCGTCTGCTGGCGCCGGAGCATGGCGGGCATTTGGGCTTCCTATCGCGGAAGCGGCCGCGATTCTGGGCGGATGAGGTGGTGGGGGAGTGGATTCTGAACCGGATGCAGGAGGCAGAGGGGGAACAAAGCGGACCTGTTTCTCGTCTGGAAGATAGATGAATTCTCGCGCCTCGATCGCGGAGTCGTTCAAGCTGGCTGTCGACTCGTTACGCGGCTCCAAGCTGCGCAGTTTCCTGACTCTTCTCGGAATTATACTGTCGACCACGACGCTGATCGCGGTGATGGCGATCATCCACGGCATGAACGTGTACGTGGAAGAAAAAATCGCCGACATGGGAGCGGGCGGATTCGTGGTGGTCCGATTCGCGTTTCTGGGCGACTGGGACCCCAAGAAGTTCCTCGAGTTTCTGAAAAAGAACCCCGAGCTGAATGTGGAGGAATACGAGTTCCTGAAGGACCAGACCAGGCTGATCAAAGAGATCGGCATGGACGGCCAGACCAGCGCGAAGGTGACCTATAAGGCGTTGCACGAGGACCAGGCCGACCTGCACGGCGGCACGGAGAACAACGCGCTGCTGCAAAATGTCAACGTGGCGACGGGGCGCTACTTCACGCAAGGCGAGGACGAGAACCGGCGGCAGGTCGCGTTTCTGGGCATCGACCTGAAGGAGAAGCTGTTCGCGGATGGCGACCCGATCGGGAAGACGGTTGAGATTGAGGGACGCCCGTTCGAGGTGATCGGCGTGGCCAAGCGGATTGGCAACGTCTTCGGCCAGTCGCAGGACAACTTCGTCCATATCCCGATCGAATCGTTTTTCAAGATCTACGGTTCACGGCGCTGGATCAGCTACAACATGCAGGCCATCGACCAGGAGCACCTCGATCAGGCGATGGAGGAGGTACGCGTGCTGATGCGCGCGCACCGGCACCTGCCGCCCGGGCAGAGCGACAATTTCATGATCCTGACTTCGGAATCGATCATGCGGCTGTGGGATACCATCACGCAGGCGATCGCGGCAACGGCGATGGCTGTGGTGAGCGTGTTCATGGTGGTGGGCGGAGTGGTGATCATGAACATCATGCTGGCCGTGGTAACGGAACGGACGCACGAGATCGGCATCCGCAAGTCGCTGGGCGCGCGCAAGGTGGATATCCTGCGGCAGTTCCTGGTGGAGGCGGCCGTGCTGTCGGGCTGCGGCGGGTTGATCGGCGTAGCGATCGCGTGGGCCATCGCCGTTCTGGTCAGAACCGCCACGCCGGTGCCGATGGAGTTGCCGCGCACGGCCATTTTCGTCGGCGTGGGCCTGTCGGCCACGGTGGGACTGTTCTTCGGAATTTACCCGGCGCAGAAGGCGGCCAAGCTTGATCCCATCGAAGCATTGCGGGCGGAGAAGTAACGGATGAGCAGGAGAAAACGCGAATTCGCGCTGCTGGGGGCTGGCATCCAACTGGCGTTGGACGCCATTCGGGGCCACAAGATGCGCTCGTTCCTGACTGTGCTGGGGGTGATCATCGGCACCGGCACGATCATCGGCGTGGGCTCGATCCTGACCGGCTTCGACTCGGCCGTCACGGGCGTCGTTTCGAGCTTTGGCACGGATTCGATCATCGTGACGCGCTGGCAGGCCGGCTTTCACGTCGGCGGCCGCGACCCCGAGATGGAGAAGCGCAAGTACCTGACCATCGAGGACGCGCGCGCCATTGCGGAGCGCTGCCCGTCGGTCAAGGGCGTGAGCCCCTACCTGTTCGCATCCGGCCAGTGGGATTTCATCCACCGCGTGCATTATAAAGGCAACGACGTCTATCAGCCGCAGATCGGCGGCACCGTGGCCGGTTATGTTGCCAACGGCATGGCCGAGATGAAGTTCGGGCGGTTCTTCAGCGATTTCGAGGACCAGCATCGCATGCCGGTCGTTGTGATCGGCGAAGACGTCGAGAAGAACCTCTTTTCCACCGAGGATCCCGTCGGCAAGATGATCAACGTGGACGGGCACGAGTACCAGGTGCTGGGCGTCATGAAACGTCCAGCTAACTCCTTCCCGGGCCAGCAGGACAATCGCGTGATCATCCCGTACTGGACCATGCGCAAGACCAACCCGCAGGCCAAGGAGCACATGCTCACGGTGAAGATCATGCCGGGCGCGGACATTGCCAAGGCCATGGACGAGGTGCGCGGCGTGCTGCGCCAGCAGCGCCGCGTGAAGTATAGCGATCCGGACGATTTCGGCCTCTCGACGGCCGAGAGCCTGATCGAGAGCTTCCGCTCGGTGATGGCGGTGACGGCGCTGGTGATGGTCGTCCTCAGCTCGGTGGGATTGCTGGTTGGCGGCATCGGCGTGATGAATATCATGCTGGTCTCGGTGACCGAGCGGACGCGGGAGATCGGCATCCGCAAGGCGGTCGGGGCGCGCCGGCTGGACATCATCATTCAGTTCCTGACCGAGGCGGTGGTGCTGACGTTTTCGGGAGGGCTGCTGGGGATGCTGCTGGGGTGGCTGATTTCGGTCGCCGCGCGGCTTGCTTTCCCGAGCCTGCCGACCTCCGTGCCACTGTGGGCGGCGGCGTTGGGGATCGGCGTCTCGGTTGGGGTCGGGGTCTTCTTCGGGCTGTGGCCGGCGACGAAAGCAGCGCGGCTGGACCCGGTGGATGCCTTGCGTTACGAATAACAGGATCTGATAGTGTAGTTGCATGCGGCGATTGCTGGTGGCGGTTCTGGTGTGTGCGTGCGCGTTGTGCGCCGAGGTGCAGACACCGAAGAAGCGAAAGGCCAGGCAGCCCATCGAGAAGACCGTCGCGGCGCCCTACTGGTTCCGCTACCCTCAATTCACCAAGGCTGAAGTGCGGCTGGTGGTGAACTGGTTCCAGGATGCGCTGGAACAGGGCCGGCACTTGGCCGTGGCCGTTCCAACCGCGATCATGAGCCAGATTCATCGCGGGGCCAAGCTCACCGAAATCGCTGCGAGAAGCCTGGCGCCGCCCCCGCCGGAGCTGCTCGCCAAACTGCCGCCGATGCCGGAAGGTTACCAGCGGATGGTAGCCGGCTCGGTGATGTTGATCGTCAAAACGGACGAAGAGCTGGTGGTCGACACGCTCCCGATCGCGGCGCGGTAGAGCGCTTCGCCTGAACGCCCGCCGTGGGGCGGGACGTGGGTGGCGAGGCAGGGAAGCCGCCGCTCCATCAGCGGCAAAAGAGCGGATGGCAGCGCCCCGGGTAAAATCGAATTCGTGAGTCCAGCTAACAGGATGGCCGTGCCGCCGAGTGCGCCGGTGCGTTCCGGAATCGAGCCCCATTCGGCGCCTCAAGGATGAGTCGATGAAGGCGGGCGCATTTGAAATCGGACCGTCGCTCGACCGCGAACTCGCGGCAGCGCCGGATCGGCCGGCCGTCTTCCTGATATGGCCGAAGGAGGGCGCTGAGCCGGCGCGGCCGTACCTGTCGCGAACCGGGTTTCTGCGGCGGCGGTTGAAGCGGTTGCTGGGCCAGGAGGGCGCGGCCTCGCGCCGGCTGAACCTGCGGGACATTGCCGGGCGGGTGGAGTACCGGCTGACGGCTTCGAAGCTCGAAACCAGTCTGCTGTTTTACGAGCTCGCCCGGCGGCACTTCCCCGACGATTATGAGCGCCTCGTGCGTCTCAGGCCGGCGCCTTTCGTGAAAGTCCTGGTGGCGAATGAATTCCCGCGCACTACCGTGACCAGCCGGCTGAGCGGATCGCGGGCCTGCCAGTTCGGTCCATTCCGGACGCGGGCGGCGGCGGAGCGCTTCGAACAGGAAGTGCTCGATTTGTTTCAAATCCGTCGCTGCCAGGAGGATCTGTCCCCCTCGCCGGAACATCCGGGGTGCATCTACGGGGAGATGATGCGCTGCCTGCGGCCGTGCCAGGAAGTGGTCGGGGCCGACGAGTATCACAGCGAGGTGAACCGGCTGGTGGAGTTCCTGGTGACGGGCGGCGAGTCGCAATTGCACTCCATCGCCGCGGCGCGAGACCGTTTCAGCGAAGAGCTGCAGTTTGAAGAGGCGCGGCGGCAGCATGAGCGCTACCAGAGGGTAGAGCAGGTACTGAAACTGAGGGACGAACTGGCGACCGAGCTGGAACATTTGTGCGGCGTTGCGGTTTTGCCGTCGGTGGACGCGGGCACGGTGGCACTGCGGTTCCTGGCCGGCGGCGTGTGGCTGCCTGAAGCCGCGTTTGGCGTGGCGTCCGGCAGCGAGATGATCCCGATGGACCGGCGGCTGCGGGAGATCGTGCACGGCCTGCCGCCGGCGCACGCCACCGTGCGGGAGCGGCAGGAGCACGTCGCACTGCTGGCGCGCTGGTATTACTCCACGTGGCGCGACGGCCAGTGGATCGCCTTCCCGGATTTCGCCGGGATCCCCTACCGGCGGGTGGTCCGCGCGATCAGCGTCGTCGCGGCCGGCCAGCAGACGGCGCTGTTCTAGTGTCATGTCTCGCAGATTCTCTGACACTCGCCGGCCATTCACCGTGGCGCAGGCACGTGGCGCAGGCACTCGTGCCTGCCGCGTCGACACTCGTGTCGACGCTCGGCCGGCGTTGTCAATCCTTGACTGAGACACTACACTAGCGGGTCGCGCAGCCCGCGATGATAGGATGTCCGCCAAGAGGATTTTCCGATGGCCGCATCTGACACACGCCGATCGTTTCTCGAGCGCAGCCTGTTGCTGGGCGTTGCGCTGTGGCCCCTGGAAGGCCAGACCCGCTCTCGCGTCCTGATCGAAGCCGGCCCCGCCGGCGCGCTGGCGCCGAAGGAACTGCTGCGCGGGCTGCTGTCGTTACGTCTGCCTTCTGAAGCGCGTCTGGCGGCGGGCGAGACTCCGCGTCCCGGCGACCGCGGCATCGTGCTGCGCATCGACGCTACCGGCCTGCCGCACGAGGAGAGCTTTGAGATCCGCGCCCACGACTCGACCGTCACGCTCCGCGCTGCCACTGCGCGGGCGCTGCTCTTCGCGGTCTACGAATTCCTCGAACGCCAGGGCGCGGTCTTCGGCATCGACGGCGAGAACTATCCGCCCGAACCCGCGCGCGAACTCATCGTGCCCGCGGACGGCCAGGCCTGGCGCTCCACGCCACGTTTCTCCGTGCGCGGCCTGCTGCCCTGGCCCGATTTCCTGAATTGCATCACGATTTACAACGAAGAGGATTTCCGCGCCTATTTCGAATCCATGTTGCGCATGCGCATGAACACCTTCGGCATGCACGTCTACACCCAGGGCGAGCAGTGGGCGGAAAGCTACCTCAACTTCGAATTCGCCGGCGCCGGGCACCTCGCCTACCTCGACAACTCGGCCTCCAACCGCTGGGGCTACCTGCCCCAGCGCACCTCGCGCTACGGCATGGGCTCGGCCAATTACTTCGACGGCGAAGTCTTCGGTTCCGACGCCACTCGGCTGGGCCGCGATCCGTGGGAGATCGCCGAGCGCACCCGGACGATGCTCGGGCGCGCCCTGGCTTATGCCAAAAAACTCGGCCTGCGCACCGGCGTCGGATTCGAACCGTACCAGATCCCCGACGAAACCTATCGCGCGCTGCCGCCCGAAGCCCGCTCCGCCGATCCGCGCCGCCGTCCGCGCTTCGATCCCTCTTCCTACACCGGCCGAAAACTCCTGGAGACGCGCCTCGATCAGCTTCTCACCGCCTATCCCGACGTCGACCACGTCTGGCTGTGGGAGGACGAGGGCGCCAACTGGGACAGCCGCAAGGAGGGCATCCCGCTGCCCACTGCCGCCTTCAATCTGGCCCACGACTTTCTGCGCCGCCATGCGCCCGCCAAGCGCCTGGTCATCAGCGGATGGGGCGGCGTCGCGCGCCATTTCGCCGACTTGCATAAGGTCCTGCCCGAGGACATCGTCTTCTCCTGCCTCAGCGACACGCTGGGCTGGGATCCGGTGCACGAAGTCTTCGGCCAGCTCGGTTCGCGCGAGCGCTGGCCGATCCCCTGGCTCGAGGACGACCCGTCCATGTGGCTCGCGCAGTTCCACGTCAATCGCTTCCAGCGCGACGTCGATCTCGCCGCCGGCTATGGTTGCCAGGGCATGCTCGGGATCCATTGGCGGCATCGCATCGTCGACCCGACGGCGACGTTTTTCGCCCGCGCTATGTGGGATAAAAACTACGAGCCCGCCGCGCACTTCGCGGCCTACGCCCGCTCGCAGGCCAGCGGCGAGCGCGCCCAGCGCTATGGAGAAATCCTCGCCGCCGTCGACAAGGAACAGAAGCTGCTCCGCACCGGCACGGACGTCATCAAGGACGGCCACGTCGTGACCAACGAGTTCTCCGGCGACTACGCCGAAGGTTTTCAATACTGGAATTCGTCGCATGTCTCGCCGGCAGTGCGCGCGTCGCAGCAACAGGTCGCCGCGGAGCTGCGCGCCCTCACCGACTCCGCGCCGCCGGTGGAGCAGGACGGTCTCGAACACGTGACGCGGCATGTCGAATTCATGGTTCACTATGCCGAGGCGTGGATTCACGCGCAGGCTCTGCAAGCCGTGTTGCAACGCGCGCAAGAACTGCGCGCGGCCAAACAACCGGCCCAGGCGAAATCGTTGGTCGAGTCAGAAGGCCTGCCCATCTGGCTCAAGCTTGCGCCGGAAGTGCGGCACGCCATTCTCCGCTTCCACGGCGCAGTGGCCACGCGCAACGACCTCGGTACGCTGGCTTCGCTGCAGAACAAATTCGTGCGTCTGGCCCTGGACCGGCTGCCGCTTTCGATGGCCGAGTTCCTCGACCGGATGCCCGCCGCTGTCGAATCGGCCGTCGCCGGCGCGCGCTCGCCGGACACTGAGACCCCTCTGCGCCTCATCGTCCCCGTCCGTCCGACGATGCTCGCCCGCGGCGAAAAGGTCCGCCTCCTGGCCATCGTTCCGGCTGTGGGCGACGTCTCTGGCGTCGTCCTCCGCACCCGCGCGGGCTCGGCGGAGTGGACCGAACGGCCCTGCAAGCTCCTCGGCCGACGAACGTGGGAAGCGTGGCTCGAATGCCCGGCTTCGCCCGTCCCATTGATGGAGTACGCGGTCACCGCGCGCATCCGAGGCCAGTTCCTCCACGCGCCCGTCGAGGGCGCTTACCGCCTCACGCTCATGTCGTGATCATCCTTCGTCGGGCTAGCGTCCTGTCTCGCGGATTTTCTGACAATCGCCGGCCATTCCGCGTGGCGCAGGCACTCGTGCCTGCCGCGTCGACACTCGTGTCGACGCTCGGTCGACACGACGCTCGGTCGGCATTGTCGATTCTCACCTGAGACACTACACTAGAATGGCCTCGGATGCCTGAGCCGCCCATCGATCGCGCACTCCCGGCTACGCCGGCGCCTTCGCCACGCGGGCACGCCTGGCAGCGCGGCATCCGCGCCTGGTTCCAGGCCCGCGTGCGCGAGCGCGTCACGCTCACCGGCGCGTTGTACATCGTCGCGCTGCTGCTGACCGGCCTCGCCGCCTTCGCTTCGGCCAACAACCTGCTGTTCCTGATTCTGTCCGCGATGCTGGCGACGTTCATGATCTCCGGACTCATCAACCGGCTCGGCATTGCGGGGCTTGAATTGGACGTCCGCCTGCCCGAGCACATTAGCGCGCGGCGCACGACGCCCGCGCGTCTGCTGCTGCGCAATGCCAAGCGCCGTATCCCGTCGTTCTCCGTGCAGGTCGTAGGCGTCGAGGACAGCGTCTTCACGACCGCGGTCTACTTCCCCGTCATCCCCGGCGGCGCGGAGTTGGAAACCACTCTCGACGTAGTCTTCGAACGCCGCGGCAGCCACGCCGGCGATAGCTTTCAGTTCTCCTCGCGCTTCCCCTTCGGCTTCGCCGAACGGCGCATCCGTGTGCTGATGAACCGCGAGGTCGTGGTCTACCCGTGTCTCGACCCACAGCCCGGCTTTGACCAGTTGCTGGCCGGCATCGCCGGAGAAGCCGAATCGTCGCTCCAGGGACGCGGCCACGACTTCTACCGCATCCGGCCCTACGAGCCCTTCGAAAGCGCGCGCCACGTCGACTGGCGCGCCACTGCCCACACCGGCGCATTGCAGGTCCGCGAATTTGCCCGCGATCAGGACCCGCTCATCGCCATTTTCCTCGACCTGGAGGCCGGCTTCGACCAGCGGCAGTGGTTCGAATGCGCCGTCGAGGCCTGCGCCTACCTCGCCTGGCAAATGACCGCCCGCGGCGCGCGCATCCACTTCCGCACCCAGGACTGGGAGATCCTCACCCCGCTGGAGGACGATGTCTACGCTATTCTGAGGTATCTCGCGCTGGTCGAAGCGCGAGGCCGGGCTATCCCGCTGCAGCACGACCTTGAGCCTGCCGTCGCCATCGTCTTCACCGCGCAACCGGGCCGCCTCGACGAGCTGGCTTGGAGCTCCGCTCGTATTCTGCATCCTGGTTGCTTCCCCGCTGCCGGCGCCCGGCCAGACCCCGCCCGCCGCCCCTCCTGAGCCTGTCCAGACCTCGATCACGGTCTCCGAAAACATCACCGCCGAATCGCCCGCACCCATCACCGTTCTCGATTCGGACGCCATCGCGCAATCGCCGGGAGCGGACATTGACGATCGTTTGCGCCTGATCCCCGGCTTCACCCTTTTCCGCCGGACTTCGTCCCTGGTCGCCAATCCCACCACCCAGGGCGTCTCCCTGCGCGGCCTCGGCTCCACCGGCGCCAGCCGTTCGCTCGTTCTTTGGGACGGCATCCCTTTGAACAGTCCCTTCGGCGGCTGGGTCTATTGGACGCTCGTCCCGCCCGACGCGCTGGAGCGCGTCGAGATCTCCGAAAGCGCCGCCACCAGCCTTTTCGGCGACCGCGCCATGGGCGGCGCAATCGCGATGTTCGACCGCGAGCCGCAACCGCTCCGCCTGAGCTTTGCCTATGAAGGCGGCAACCGCGGCACCAATGAGATCGATGCCGGAGGGTCGTATATTTTTCACGGCCGTTGGGCCCTCTCCGTCACCAGCCGCGACTTCCTGACCAGCGGTTGGTACATCGTGCCGCACTCGATCCAGGGTCCCGTCGACCGGCCCGCCGATGTCGCTTTCGCCGCCGGCACTGTGCGCCTGGATTACATCGGCGCGCGCGACCGCGTCTTCCTGCGCGCCGACGTGCTCGCCGAGGACCGCAATAACGGCACCGTTCTTCAGAAGAACTCCACCGGTACCGGCACGCTCGCCGCCGCCTGGTCTCATCAATCCGACGCCGACACCTTCTCCGCGCTGGGTTGGTACACGATCGAGAACTTCCACGCGACCTTTTCCTCGATCAATGCGGACCGCACTGTGGAACGCCTCACTTCCACCCAAAGCGTGCCCGCCGAAGGCACTGGCGGCGCGGCCTACTGGCGTCACGGCGGCTCGCATTGGGACCTCCTCGCCGGGGGCGACTTCAGTCGCGTTGAGGGCTACTCCAAAGAAGTCTTCTACCCCGCCGGGCCCAGGGTCGCGGGCGGCACGCTGACCCAGGGCGGCGCCTTCGCCCAAGGCGACCTCACCTTCGGCCGCCTGCGTTTTTTCGCCGGTTTCCGCGGCGAGGATGCGGCCAACGGCACGGCTTTCTGGAGTCCCAGCGGCGGCCTGACGGCGGGCTTCGGCCACTTGCGCCTGCGCGCCTCGGCCAACCGCGCCTTCCGTGCCCCGACCCTCAACGAGTTCTATCGCGACTTCCGCGTCGGCAACATCGTCACTCTCGCCAATCCCGACCTGCGCCCCGAAACGCTCGCCGGAGCCGAAGCCGGCGCCGACTGGATCGGCCGCCGCACCAGCCTCTCCCTGACGCTCTACCGCGACAGCCTCCATGACCTGATCCTCAACGCCACCCAATCCGTCGCGCCTCTGCTCATCACGCAGGAGCGCGAGAACATTGGTTCGGCTCTCGCCCGCGGTGGCGAAGCCCGGCTCGCCCGCGCTCTCGGCCCCCTGCGTTTCGAGGCCGCTTACCTGTTCGCCGATTCCCGCGCCGCCACCGGCCAGCGCATTCCCCAGGTCGCCAAACAGCAGGGCAGCGCGCAACTCCTCTATCACCGCGGTCCCACGCTGCTCGCCGTTGGCATGCGCGCCAGCGGCCTGCAGTTCGAGGACAATCTGAACGACTACCTGCTCCCCGGATACGCCGTCTGGCACTTCACCGCGCGCCAGGCCCTGCCCCGCGGCTTCGCGCTCAACCTCCAGGTCGAGAACGCCTTCAACCGCGTGATCGTGGCCGGTTACAGCCCCACGCCGCTCGTCGGCGCGCCGCGCCTGGTCCGCGCTGGCCTGCGCTGGACGCTGCCCTAATGGCCAGTCCCGCACTCGGCCTCGCGCCGCACCTGCGTTATGATCCGCGCCTGCGGTATCGAGCCGCAACTGTGTTACTGAGCCGTACCCGCGTTACGGAGCCGCGACTGTTAAGGAGCGGTTCTTCGCGTTGTTCGTCCCGTTACCGAGCCGTGACCAAAGGGAGTCACGATGGGCCTGCGGCCTACCGATAGAAATAAAGAACGACCGCGAAATGGCGAATTGTTGGAGAAATTCGGGTCGTTCTTCAGGGAAACGGTTCTTGCGTTGCACCGCGAAAACCCCTGGACGGACGGCGAACGCCTCGTGCGCGGGCGACACCGAGGCCCACTCACCTCCGAGCACAACCACCAAGCCTCCTCCCGAGGGCGACACCAAGGCGTCCGCCACGGACGCCGCAGGTGTGTTCCCGCGCTCCCACGGCGCCGCTAACCCCTGCCTCATCGCCTCACCGGCGTCACGCCACCTTGGACTTCGGCCTGACCTCGCGTTTGATGCGCGCAAGTCTCTCCTGCTGCGCCACGCGCAGGTCATACAGGGATTGCAGTCCCATCCAGAATTCGGCGCTCGTCCCGAGATACCGCGCCAGGCGCAAAGCCGTATCGGCCGAAATACCTCGCCGGCCCCGGACAATCTCATTCAACCGCGCCGCATCGACGGCCAGCGCCTTGGCGAGTCGATTCACGCTCATTCCGAGCGGCTCCAGGACATCTTCCTTGATGGTTTCCCCGGGATGAATGGGCGGTAGCATTCTTGGCATCGGTTTTCCCTTCAGTGATAATCGGTGATTTCAACTTCGTAAGCGTCCCCGTTCCGCCAGACGAAGCAAACTCGAAACTGATCGTTGATGCGGATGCTGTGCTGACCGGTCCTCTCTCCGCTGAGCGCTTCCACGTGATTGCCCGGAAGCGCGAGATCCCTCAGGCTGGTGGCCCGGTCGACCTGGTTCAGTTTGCGGCGCGCGGTCCTCTCGATGGCCTGAAATCGCTTCGAGAACTGGTCATGGAACAACCGCTCGACTTCGGCGTCCCGAAACGAACGAATCACGAGTTTAGTGTATAGCGCTAAACGCTATAGAGTCAACGGCCATCTGGGGACAGCACCCGGGTATCCGTGCTCCCCTCGATACCGTCGCGCCGCTGAGTCCTCTAGCGCGAGGACGCCGGCACTGAGGGACGTCCCCATTCCCCATTTCCGTTCCGCAACCCGCCGCAAGCGCTCCCCGGCCCTCCCACGGTCACGCTATACTCTCAATCAATCTGGTGCAATACGCCCGCTGCCTCACCGGGCCGGCGCGCAGACTGGGATTCCCCCGCTGGGTTCAAACAGGCCGCGGTTCGGGCCCGGCCACGGATCGGGATGCAGGTTAAAGGAGGGACTACAATGTTGGAGCGACGCAAGGCGAGCGACTATCCGCAGGAACTGCTGAATCTCTTCGACCGTTACGTGCACGGCGAACTCGACCGGCGCGGCTTTCTCGACCAGGCCCGGAATTTCGCCACCGCGGGCCTGACGGCCACCGCCATCCTGGAGAGCCTGCAGCCGAACTATGCGTGGGCGCAGCAGGTCCCGAAGGACGACAGCCGCTTGAAGGTCGACTACGCGACCGTGCCGTCCCCGGAAGGCAACGGCAGCATCCGCGGCTACCTGGCGCGTCCGGCCAGCTCAGCCGGCAAGCTACCGGGCGTGCTGGTGATTCACGAAAACCGCGGACTCAATCCCTACATCGAGGACGTCGCGCGCCGTTTGGCCGTGGA
>Ga0302320_10001593_pt1 | contig 54376 bp, 45 predicted proteins | sample Bog_T0_3_FD_202130 | JGI IMG/M metagenome (GOLD analysis project Ga0302320, IMG submission 202130) | Peat permafrost microbial communities from Stordalen Mire near Abisko, Sweden - Bog_T0_3 | ecosystem: Environmental > Terrestrial > Soil > Wetlands > Peat | place: Sweden: Abisko, Stordalen Mire...
AGAACTTATCCGTAAATAGTAATAGTTTGTCTCCAGCAGATTAAAGCGGCGGCTAAGGAGAGCAGCGCACGATAGCTGGTTTCGGTCTTCTCGAAACTGACCAGCAGCTTGCGAAAGCGGTTCATCCACGAATGGCTGCGTTCGACCACCCACCGACGCGCCTTCCAGCCAGGCTGTGTGCGCTTTGCCTCTGCTTCTTCTTTGCGCTGCTTGATATGCGGTAGATAGTCGCGTGCTTGGACGGCTTCGAGTGCTGCTTGACCCTTGTATCCGGCATCGGCGCAGAAATGCTGCGGATGTTCGGCAGATGGTTCCGGCCGAGGCATCACCATGGCCTCCAATGTGGGCTCTAGCAGTTTCACGTCATGCACGTTGGCGCCGCTGGCGACGAGCGACAGCGGGACGCCACGGCCGTCGACCAACAAACTTCGCTTGCGCCCATTTTTTTCCCCGATCCGTGGGGTTTGGTCCCACGCATTCGATGGCCAATGGCGCTTTTCCCATGGCCCCGTCGATACTTTGCCACTCCCAGGCGATGCCCTCCATACCGTCATATTCAGCCAGCCCTGCTTGCCACAGCTGCAGGAAAAAACCCGCCTTCTGCCAGTCCTGAAAATACTTGTGCACCGCGCTGGCCGAGCCAAACTCGCCCGGCAAAGCCTTCCACTGAATCCCTGTGCGCAGCACATAGACAATCGCCGAGAACACTTGCCGCGCCGGCATGGGCTTGCGACCTGCCCCCGGCTTACGTTGATACTCCCGACTCTTTTCTCGTTGCTTGTGAGGGATCAGAGGCTCTACCTTGGTCCACAACGAGTCCGATACAGTCCACGACTTGATCTGTGCCATCCTGGACACTATCTTCACCCAGTTTCACCCGGTCGTTTCGCACTTTCCGTCTGCGCGTATCAAGTTCAATACTATTTACGGATAAATTCTTAGTCTGTGGGGTGGAGATTCCCGATTCTGGGACCTGGGAAAGTACGAACCAAAGGTACAAGATTGTGCTGTCAGAGACCTCGCACCGTGTGTTTTCGTAGTTCCGACCCGAAGTCGGGGCGCCCCTGGTCTCGATTTTGAGACCAGGGAAAGCACGAATCTATGTGGCCATCATATTAGGCCCCATTTAGTGGGTCCACATCACGCTGCCATCGGATCGCAAAAACGAAAGGCCATTCCCCCTGGGAATGGCCTTTCGTTTGACTCTTTGCTTTTGACGCTGAGCTTCGCGGATGCTTCCAGTTCCCCGGAAGCGGATCATTTCCTCATCCGACCTACTTGGCCTGACCTTGACCCGCATCCTTGGGCGCTGCGGCCTTGGGATCGGCGCCCGCGGCGGCATCGTGATTCTTATAGATGGAATACTGCTCTCCCGGACGCTTCAGCTTGACCTCGATTGTCATCTCAGGTTTGTCGATGTTGAACTCGTCCCCATAGGTCTGAAAACCTTTGGCAAGCACCTGTAAACGAACCTTGCTGCCCGTCTCCAGCACATCGATCACGGTCTTGCCGTCTTCGTTGGTCTTCAGCTCCATGTTGCCTTTGTCGCCGATGAGATGAAAGATGACCGCTGCGTTTTCGATCGGCTTGCCACTGACATCGCGCAGAACAACGACTTCTACCCGCGAAGCAGGAGGTTGGGGTTTGAATTTGCGACCCCGATTGTTCGAGTCCTGCCCATGGGCGGGGATCAAAGGGACAATCAAGGCAACGACGGACACGAGGATGCTGAGGTGATGAAGTAAGCGGCGAAACATGCTTTTCATTCTATCGCGTCGCCCGCGACACCCGCGAGCCCCGAATTTTTCTGGGATACTGTCGGTTGCCCCCGGTCTCGATGGCCGGCCCCCAACCACCCTGAGGGTGCCCCCGGTCCCTCGCCTTCGGGGACCGGGGATTGGAGCTATTGTTGTCAGCAAACCGGGAAATTTCAAATCCCAACCCGCGAGAGATCTTGGCAACCGCCCGTGGGGATGCGCTCCTGGCCCTTCGACTGCCAAGAGCAACTGCATGAATCCGAATTGCTGAACCGAGGGTTTCCGATTTCGACCGCGCCGGAGGCGCAAGGTTGGCTTTCCCCGCGCTTCAGTGCGGGGAAAGTGGCCAACCAGTGCATCCAGCCCCGGAGGTGCGGCGCAAAACGGCGCTTCAGCCTTCAAGACAACGTTCATGCGATTACCCTGTTCGACTTCCGCTCCACGGTCCCCAAAAGCGAGGGACCAGGCCCGCGTCAGCGCTATGAGCGAATGTCACTCACATTTAATCAAAAGCGCTTGACAGACCCGCACGCCCGACCTATCTTAGCAATTGGAAGGCGAGACTGCTAGCACCCTCGCGGTCAAACTGCTGGACAAAGTTCACTCTGTTCCCGCAGCGCTTACGTCTCTCTCAAATTCCGGGAATTCTCTTCAACCACAGTCAAATCCCGCAGATGGGGATCCACCCCTCCTGCGCGCGAAGGAGAAGCACAAAAATGGCAGCAGCTACGACATTCACTCCGCTCCATGACCGCATCCTGGTCCGCCGTCTTGAAGAAGGCGAAATCAAGCTCAGCAGCGGCATCATCATCCCCGACAGCGCCAAGGAAAAGCCCCAGGAAGGCGAAGTCATCGCCGTGGGCAAGGGCAAGTCCAACGATGAAGGCAAGGTCTTCCCCCTCGATGTCAAGGCGGGCGACAAGGTCCTCTTCGGCAAGTACTCCGGCACCGAGATCAAAATCGACGGCGAAGAATTCCTCATCATGCGTGAAGAAGAAGTCCTCGGCATCGTCAAGAAGTAGCTGTTCAGGGATCAGGGTTCAGGGATCAGTGAAGTGAGATATCGCCTCACGACCCAAAGAACGCTCGATCTCGCCCCGACAGATGAACTCGAATCGGAATCTTGGTTGATGGCCCAGGAGTATTGAACCCTGATCCCTGAACCCTGATCCCTCAGTAAATGTTCTACGAACCACCAGGAGCTTACAAAAATGGCAAAGCAAATTCTGCACGGTGAAGAATCCCGTCAGGCCATCCTGCGCGGCGTCAACACGCTCGCGGATGCCGTCAAGGCAACCCTCGGCCCCAAGGGCCGCAACGTCGTCATCGAAAAGAAATTCGGCTCCCCCACCATCACCAAGGACGGCGTAACCGTCGCCAAGGAAATCGAGCTCAAGGATCCGATGGAGAACGTCGGCGCACAGCTCGTCAAGGAAGTCGCTTCCAAGACCTCCGACGTAGCCGGTGACGGCACCACCACCGCCACCGTCCTCGCCCAGTCCATCTTCCGCGAAGGCGTCAAGACCGTTGCTGCCGGCGCAAATCCCACCGCCCTCAAGCGCGGCATCGACAAGGCCGTCGCCGCCATCATCGGCACCCGCGACAAGGACGGCAAATGGACCACAGGCGGCGCATTGGGCGAACTGTCCAAGCCCGTTGACGAAGGTTCCGTTGCCCAGGTTGGCGCTATCTCGGCCAATGGCGATCAGGAAATCGGCGACATCATCGCTCACGCCGTGAAGGTTGTGGGCAAGGACGGCGTCATCACCATCGAAGAGTCCAAGACCATGCACACCGGTCTCGAGACTGTCGACGGCATGCAGTTCGATCGCGGCTACCTCAGCCCCTACTTCGTCACCGACACCGAGCGTCTCGAAGTCGTCCTCGAAGAACCCTACATCCTGATCTACGAAAAGAAGATCAGCGCCATGAAGGATCTTCTACCCCTCCTCGAGCAGGTTGCTCGCGGCGGCAAGCCCCTCCTGATCATTGCTGAAGACGTGGAAGGCGAAGCGCTCGCCACCCTCGTCGTCAACAAGCTGCGTGGAACCCTCAACGTCGCTGCCGTCAAGGCTCCTGGCTTCGGTGATCGCCGCAAGGCCATCCTCGGCGACATCGCCGTCCTCACCGGCGGTAAGGCCATCACCGAAGACCTCGGCATCAAGCTCGAAGGCGTCAAGCTTGAGGATCTCGGCAAGGCCAAGCGCATCACCATCGACAAGGACAACACCACCATCGTTGATGGCGGCGGCAAGTCCAGCGAAATCGATGGCCGCGTCAAGGAGCTCCGCTCGCAGATCGAGAAGAGCACCTCCGACTATGACAAGGAAAAGCTGCAGGAGCGGTTGGCCAAGCTGGTTGGTGGCGTTGCCATCATCAAGGTCGGCGCTGCAACTGAGACCGAGCTGAAGGAAAAGAAGGCTCGCGTTGAAGACGCTCTGCACGCCACCCGTGCGGCTGTTGAAGAAGGCATCGTCCCCGGAGGCGGCGTGGCTCTCATTCGCGCCATCCCCACCGTTGACGCCCTCATCAAGACCCTCGAAGGCGACGAGAAGATCGGCGCTCAGATCGTTCGCCGCTCCCTCGAAGAGCCATTGCGCCAGATCGTCGCAAATGCCGGCGAAGAGGGTGCCGTGGTTGTGGCCAAGATTCTCGAGTCGAAGGTTGCCCACTTCGGTTACAACGCCGCCACTGGCGTCTTCGAAGATCTGGTCAAAGCCGGCGTCATCGACCCCACCAAGGTAACCCGCACCGCGCTGCAGAATGCAGCTTCGATTGCCGGTCTCCTTCTCACCACCGAAGCCCTCATCGTCGAGCTTCCCGAGCCCAAGTCGGCCCCGGCTGGCGGCGGACACGGCGGCGGCGGTATGGACGGCATGTACTAGCACCTGCGGTGCGGCAGACACGCCTTCGGCGCAAAAGCCCACCCGAAAGAAAGGCCTCCAGCTTCGGCTGGGGGCCTTTTTTATCCTAAAAACAACTGTTGCTCGTGGCTTGAGTAGTTCGTTCACATCATAGAGTTGTCATCCTGAGGGAGCGAAGCGAGTCGAAAGCCTGCCCTGAGCGAAGCCGAAGGGGACCTGCATTGCCGGGATTTTCATTCTCCCCTTTTTGGAGGTTTTCCCTGCGGCGATAAAATTCGCGTTCTCATTGCGATTCTCGACCATTTCAACGATTCTATTGCCGGATTGAGTTGAGCATTACGATCGGGCAATTTGGGCAACCTCAGACATCATCACCTCCGATGCACAAGTCGCATGGCTGTTTGCAAGTCTTCCGGCGACCCACAATTTGCAAAGCGCCGATGCCATCCAGTTGGCATGCGCAGCACATTACGGAGTCGATCTGTTCATTACCAACGACCAGCAGTTACATAAGCTCGATGTCCCAGGCATCGGCTTTATCGCGCCGCTGGAAAAAGTTCCCTTATAAGCAAGTTCAGTGATTTGTGCCGGGTATCATCGGTGTGCTGCTATCCATCTGAAGATTGGGCAAGTAAAGACCCGAGAGGCGTGAATCCTGCTACAACCATGAATCCCGCTGCGACAAAGATAAGAATATAGAGTCTAAAACGAATTCAGAGACATGCACTCTGGCCCCTTTGGCTCCATCGCTACGATGGGGGCAGGCGCTGAATGCCAGTCAGTGACGACTCCTTCAAAAATCAGTCCGCTCCGACGGCTAACTTGGAAGTGACCACCGTTCTGCTGACGCTGATGGCCACCGACCCGGACGAGCGGAGCCATCCGGCGGAAAGCCAGGACTTCGGAATCGAAAACTCGCTCCAGCCGCAATCCAGACATACCTGAACATCCGGCGACGGGGTCATCGGCGGATGACTCATCGTGCGCGGACCGTTGCGATAAAGCCGAATTTCGGCAGGAATGATCGACAAGGAACTTGATTGGCACTTTGGGCAAACCATCAAAACACCTCTTTGAAAAATCCCCTCTAAACACCGTCGTTCAGTTGGGTAGACAATGGGCCCTACTGTAATAGAAAGGATCGGCTTATTCGATGAAAACATGACGCGAATTGCAACAGAGGATGCAAATATTTGCGTATTTCAATAGTGTATTTGACGTCATAGCTCATTATTTTCACCAGACCAACAAATCATAAACCATCCGCCCGTCACCCTCCCCACTTGATCCCAAGCAGAACTGCGGCCGCCCCAGGGGCTTTTCTGTTCGAGGAGCAAGCCAATTGGGCTTTGAAGGATGGGTATTACCAAGATTTGACGAGGGAGGTACATCATGGAGCCGGCACGTTTGGACCATCGCAATCGGCATGGCTACCATGGACTTTCTAGACACTGATCCACCTGGTTCGCAAGCCCATGTGATTGCCTATCCTTCATGTTCGTATGGTAAATATAAATGTTTATATAACAAAGTTCCATTTTGGGATTCATAGATCACCGTGTGGGATATTGGGTCTCGCCTCATGCTTTAATGAAATAAGTAAATCTTGTCAATGCAGTGCATTCACCTCTGTCTCACTGGCTTGCTGTGTCTTGGACCGCTTATCTTTTAGAGGTGTCTTGATGATCTGCCCAAAGTGTCAGTCGAGTTCCGTATCAATCATCCCCGCAGAGATCCGGCTGTATCGCAACAGCCCACGCACACTGAGCCATCCGCCGATGACGCCATCGCCGGATGTTGAGGTCTGTCTTGATTGCGGATGGAGCGAGTTTTCAATCCCGAAATCTTGGCTTTCTGCGGGATGGCTCCACTGCGCGCGGCCGCAGCCGAAGGCAGCCGTATCGGTAACTACGTCGGCCAAGGTGGCAATCATCAACGCGTAGGTCGCATCCTGCGATCTGACGGCGTTTCTTGGCTTGGGAGCGGGGGACGCGTCGGCTCAAGTGGCGACGGAGAGATTTGAAAATAGCCGCGTCTGGAAGCGCCCTATGGCGATTCCAGAATTGCTGTAAATATCCTCCGGCAAAGCCAGAGGCTTTACGAAGGTTGGCCTCACAAAGGGGCCTGGTCAACCTTCTTGCCAAGGGAAGCTCATTGCCAGCTTCTTGCCAAGGAAAGCTCATTGAGAGCGCCAGCTTTGGCGCCCGCGCCGTAGGCGCAATGTTTGTTAGCCCCGCGTTTCAACGCGGGGTGAGCGAAACCAACGATTAGTCCGGAGTCCCATAGGGACGGTGCCCTTGCTCCGCGTCTCTCGAAGAATTCTCCGAGAAGAAGGTAAAAACTCAAACCGGGAACGACTTCGGTAAACGTCAAACTTCTACTGCCACCCCGGCAAACCCGGGGTTCTCCCTTTGGTAATAGCCGAAGCTGCAGCAGATCTATTCCATCGCGCTTACCGGCCGCTTCCCTTGCCCAGCGCCAGCCTCACCCCACCCCGCGCGGTGAAAGGCAAACTCCGATAGCCGATCGGCGCAATGTGCTCTTGGTTCAGCAGGTTTTCGCCATGTGCGTACACGCTCAACCACGGCAGCAGCTGGTAGCTTCCGCCCAGGTCCAGCTTGGCAAAACCAAAGTCCAGATTGCGATTGGGTAGCAGCATTGAGTTCCCCTGATTGATGTCGGAGTACCCCAGAAACGTCGAGTCATCGCTGCGGCTGGCATACGACGAAGTGAACATGCCGGTGACCTGCCGATGCGTATACGTGGCTGTAAAGAACCCGCTGTGCGGAGGACGCCGGAAGGGCCGTGCCCCCTTGAGCGGCGAGTCAGCACCCACCGGAATCCCGTTGAACGTGGATTCGTACCCACCCAGCAGCGCCGCGTTGTCGCTGGAAAACGACCGCTGCACCACCGCATCCAGATAGGTGTATCCGCCGCGGAAGAACAGGCTCTTGCCGACCCCGCTCTCCACCGTCGTTTCAACTCCCTGAGCCCGAAACGCCATCGAGTTCAGGTCCAGCGAGTAAGCAGAATTACTCTGCAAAAACCCTTCCAATACCTGTTGCTGCGAAGCCGTCAGGTTCGGCAGAAGCTCCGGCACCAGTTTGGGTTCCACTCCTTCGATCTCGCGGCCGAATTCATTATGGAAATAGGTCCCGCGCAGCACGATCCGCTCACCCCAGAAGGATTGTTCTCCGCCGCCTTCCCAAGCCCTTGCCTCCGGCGCTGCAATCGGCGAAATGTGCAGTTGGGCAATCGTTGCCTGCCCGCCATTCTTCACCAAAAACTCATACAACGAGCCGAACTCATCCGTCAGCTTGGGTTCGCGAGTCCCCTTCGAAAAGCTGAAGGTGAGGCGCGTTCCGCTTAGCTTCTTGCTGCTCGGCTTCAGCACATAAAAACTCGCCCCGATGTGCGGCGATAAGCTGTCGCCGATCTTCTCGATGTGCTGCTCATCGCCACCCAGAGTATAGAAGAAGCGATCCTTGAAATCTCCGTGCACGCCGAATAGATAATCGTAGTTGTCGCGGCCGATCTCCTCGTTCACAGAATAGGCAGGCTCTCGCTCAGCCGCTCGCTCGTTGGCATAGTTGACACCACCCAAAAACACCAGGTGCGGCGTCAGCCGGTAGTCTCCCTGGTAATGCGCCTGATCGCTGTTCGAGATCAGATCCAATCGGTTCGGATAGACACTGCCATTCGCCGCGCTGTAGTTCATCAGCGCCTGCCCCGTAGCGCTATATCCGTTGGCGCCTAAGATCGTCACTGGGATCCCATAGAAGTTGCCGCCCGTGAACGAATCCGCCGCGCCGCCGCAACTGCCCGAGGGAACGCAGATCCCCGCCGGGTACCACTGTTGCGACTGCTCGCGTTTCCGCGTCATGCCATATTGAAACCGGTTGTGAAAATCAACCGTCGTCTGGTTCTCCAGCGTTCCCCCCACATAGAGATCCTGATCGCCTTCCTTGCGGTCGTCGCTGGTACCAAAAAAGTCCCACGTGCTCGGCACTCCGGTCGCAGCCACGCCGTAGTGAAGCGTCCCGCGCAACTGCGTCTTCGCGCTGGGCTCCCAGCCAATGTTCGCCCCCGTTGTCCCCAGATGGTACTCATCCATCGGCAATGAGTTCGCGGACTGAAGCCAACTGAATGCGCCCAGATAATCCAACTTGTTCCGCGTCCCCGCCAGTTCCGCTTCTTCGCGCGAAGTGTTGTAATTCCCCACATCGGCCTGCACCAGCAGTGAAGGAAAGCTGGTGGTGCCGTGGGCCGTATTCAAGCTGACCACGCCGCTCGAAGCACCCGCGCCATACAAGCTCGAATTCGGACCGCGAAAGATCTCCGCCCGTTCAATCCCTGTCGTCGATTGCGGGCCGAAATCAAAGTTCCCGCCCATATCCTCGACGCTCACCCCGTCCAGCACAATTTTGTTGGCATTCGAACTGCCGCCGCGCACAAACAGAGAGGTCTGCGCGCCCAACTGCCCCGCTTGCACCGCAACCGTTCCCGGCATCAACCGTAGCGCGCTAACCAGGTCGCTCAGCGGCAAAAGGTCTGCCGGGCCGATCACGCTGGTGGCCTCGCTGATCTGTGCCTGGGGAGTGGGGGTTCCCGTCGCGGTCACGACAATCGACTCCCGCACCCATTGCGGTTCCAGCACCAGATCGCGCTCCACCACATCGAGCCGCCCGGCATAGAATCCCGGCGTCTCCAACTGCCGAAACGTAGAAGCAGAAACCACCAGAAAGAACCGGCCGTCAGTGCCGGTGGTGACCTGATAGCTCCCATCGGCGCCGGTCACGCCAGAGTTCAGGATCTTGCCATTGCTCACCAGCGAGACCGTCGCTCCGTGAACCTTGGCCCCGGCTTGATCGGTGACGACCCCGTGAATCGACGCTGCCGGACTCAACGCGGCAGCGGAAAGCAGCAAAAAGAGAAGGACTGCGGCGGGCAATGCGCGACCCATCTGAGCCCGCAAGAATGCGGATAAGGACATATTGCTCCTTCGTTCCCCTCGGAACGCAAGCGGTTAATGACGCCTATAGCGAAACCAGAGTTGCTGTTTCTCGAAGGCACTCCCCTAAAGTCGACGCGACCATCAGGGAGCGGCGACCTTGCACGAAACTCACCGGGCCACACGAACTCTGGTTTCGCTCGAGGACCGGTCTCCTGACTTGCGCTCCACGCAGCCACCTTCCCAAATGCCTTCCCGGTCAAGGAACTCGCATTCAGTGGTTTTGCGAAGCCCTCCCTCAACGCAGAAATCTGTAGAGGGAAAACCTTCTGGCTGGTTCCCGTCCTGGCCCAAAAGACCCAAACAGGTGCGCTTACAGTTGCGGGGCAGTCGCGGATTCTCACCGCATTCCCGAGCATCCTGGCGATTCTAGAAAGGAAAAAACCCCGCTCTCATGCGTTCACAAGCAGGACATAGACGCGACACTACCTATGCGATTCCTTGAACTTTTATAATCGGGGTGGCTTGGGAAGTCAAAGACCTGAGCCGACGACAATGCTGCGGAACGGAATGGTGACCCCGGGCTGATTCGAACAGCCGACCTGCGGTTTAGGAAACCGACGCTCTATCCATCTGAGCTACGGGGCCACGTGACCTTGAAACTGGCTCAACCCATTCTACAGGCAATCTCTCGTTTTTTCGTCGTCCAACCATCGCCAACGCTCATCGCCAGCGCTCGGACCCTCCGGGAAGCCTGCCAATTGCCAACTCGCAAACGTGCAAAGCACGCGAAATCGCGCAGCGTGCCAACTCGCCAATTGTTTCAGACACGCGCTCCATCAGTGCCCCCAACCTCACATCAAGCCGTATCGATACCCTCGATTCCCAGCAACCTCAAGCCAATCGCAGCGCTCCCCCGCGCAACCCTCGCCCCCGAGCCATCGACTCCAAACCACGCCCGGCACTCCCTGTAAACTGAAAAAGACGACACCTCGCTTCGGAGATACTTTGCATACCGCTGCCCAAGAACGCCTGATCCGTCCCGCCCGCAACGTCTACGGAAGCCTCCGCCTACCCGGCGACAAGTCCATCAGCCACCGCTACGGCCTGCTGGGAGCTTTCGCCGAAGGCACCTCGCACTTCACCAACTTCTCTACCGGCGCCGACTGCGCTTCCACCCTGGCCTGCATGGAAGCCCTGGGCGCGAAGGTCAATAAGATCGGCGACGGCGTCGTAGAAGTCACCGGCGTAGGCGGGCGCGTCACCCCGGCCAATCATCCCCTGGACTGCGGCAACTCCGGCTCCACCATGCGCATGATCAGCGGCTTGCTGGCTCCGCAAGAAGGCAACTTCACTTTGTTTGGCGACGAGTCCCTCAGCCGCCGACCCATGGAGCGCATCCGCAGGCCCCTGGAAGCCATGGGAGCACGCCTGACCCTTTCCGAAGGCCATGCGCCCATCACGATTGTCGGCGGCCCTCTGAAGGCCATCGATTACACCACACCGGTGCCCAGCGCCCAGATCAAAAGCTGCATCCTGCTGGCCGGCATGCAGACCGCGGAAACCACCACCGTGCGCGAAGCCGTCCGCACCCGCGACCACTCCGAACTTGCCCTGCGCGCCTTCGGAGCCACTCTCTCCCGCACGCTCAATTCCGTCTCCATCTCCGGCCCCCAGGCGCTCCACGCCATCGACGCCGCCGTTCCCGGCGACATCTCTTCAGCCGCCTTCTTCCTCTGTGCCGCCGCCCTTTTCCCCGGCTCCGGACTGGTGCTGGACTCGCTCGGCCTGAACCCCACCCGCGCCACCCTGCTGGATGTGCTGACGGCTCTTGGAGTCAATATCAGCGTCCTCAACCTGGAAGAAAAGAATTCGGAACTCGTGGGCACCGTACAGGTATCCGCACCCACGGAAGGCCTGGGATCGACCACCATCAGCGGCGCTCTCGCCGCGCAGTTGATCGACGAGATTCCCGTGCTTGCCGCGATTGCCCCTTACAGCAGCGGCGGCATCCGCATCCGCGATGCCAAGGAACTCCGCGTCAAGGAGTCCGACCGCATCTCCCTGGTCGTGAAAAACCTGCGCGCCATGGGCGCGGAAGTCGAAGAGTTTGAGGACGGCATGGATATCCCCGGAGGCCAGACCCTGCATGGCGCGACCATTGACTCCGGTGGCGATCACCGCATCGCCATGGCCTTCAGCGTGGCCGGATTGCGCGCCGAGGGCGACACCCTGATTCAGGGCGCCGAGTCGGCCGCAATCAGCTTCCCCGAGTTCTTCAACCTCCTCGACCTGGTTGCCGAACGATAAACCAAACGTCTCTGCGTCAACACTTCCGTGCCCCATCTTTGAATCGTTCTTTGATTCAACCTAAAAACAGCAGTTGCTTGTGGGTTGAGGCGTTCTACACGCCAAAACGTTGTCATCCTGAGCGAGCGAAGCGAGTCGAAGGACCTGCATTTTCGTGGGTTTCAGGCTCACCTTTTCGGTGATTTCCCAAGTGCGATAAAGCGCGCGTCCAACTTGCAGTTTTCAACAATTTCATCAATTTTACTGCCGGATCAAGGTTCAAAGGTGGGAAGCCACAAATCTCAATCCCGGCCGTAAGCAGCTAACCAGCAGCGCAATAAGTGCCCCCCACCCCATCCACAGACAAAAAGCCCTTCCCGCCAGGCGGGAAGGGCTTTTTGTCCGTATTCTCCGTGCCGCTTACTGGGCTGCAGGTGGTGCGGTCGGCGCCACCGAAGTATCCTTGGTCGGTTCCAGACCAGGGATCACTGGCGCGCTCTTCATATCGCCAATGGTCGCTTCGTTCAGGTTGATGCCATAATGCTGCAGCGTCGAAGCCAGCATCTGGTAAAGAGCTGCGCGATCTTTTGCATAGGTTGCGGTCGCATTGATCCGGTTGCTCTCCGAAGCCGCCAGATTGCGCTGCTGCAGCAAAACGTTGGCCGTCGTAGATGCCCCCAGCTTGAGCTTCTTCTGTTCCGCGTCCAGGCTCTGCTGCGAGTAATCGAGTGCTGCCGAAGCTTGCCCAATTTGCGCCCTGTCATTCGCCAGCGCGTATTGCTGATTCACAACCTGCATACGGATCTGCGTATAAAGCTGTTCCAGGTGCAACTCCGCTTGCCGATACTCAATCTGCGATCTCGCCTGGTCAGCCTGCGCCGACCGGTTGCGAATCGGAATCGATATATTGAATCCGAGCCCCTTATCAGGCGAACTGCTGTTGAACAGGTCGCCCAAAACATCGCTATAACCGGACGTCGTTGTGGCCGCGCAGGAAACGCCAAAGAGCGAGCAATTCTTGTTCGGTGCGCCACCTGAGCCGCTCCCACCATAAAATCCGTAGGCATCAAAGATCGGCAGAAGTGCATTTCGTGTCCCACGCAGCGAGATCGCGTCCTTCTTGAGCGAAAGCACTGCCTGCTCCAGTTCCGGACGATTCTTAAATGCCTCCTGGGTCAACTCTTCCGGGGACAGCTTCTCTTCCGGCAGCGGATCCAGGTTGATACGGTCGGTGGGAATAATCGGAGCCGACACCAGCGAAGGGTCATTCAGGTTGCGCGTAATCGCCTGTTTGATGATCAGCTGTTGGAAATTCAGATTGCTCTGCGAGGTAATCAGCGCCTGCTTATCGGTAGCCACCGTCGAATCGGCATTCACCACGTCAAGCGGTGCCATGGTTCCGATCTCCAGTTGCTTGCGCACGTCGCCATTCAGCTTGGTGCTCTGTTCCAGCGCCCGCTCTTTGGCTTGAACGTCGTCATAAGCGCTCACCAATACCCAGTAGATATTCTCCACCTGGTTGACCGTGGTCAGAATCTGCTGACGGAAGGTCGAATCGGTAATCCGCCGGTCAATGATCGCCTCATAAACAAAGCGTTTGTTGATCCAGATTCCCCCGCCTTGCAATAGATGCTGCGTCACCGTGGCTCTGAAGTTCGAAGACAGTTGCGGGCTGAAGGAGTTGAACGGGCTGGTCGTGGTGGTTCGCGTATTGTTGAACCCCGCCGTCAATGCAGTGCCCGTCACAAATCCCTGGTTGTAGGTGAAATCGTACGTGTTCGTATTCGTGAAGTCGCGCGGCTGAAAAGCGCTGGTCTGCGGAGACTTGGCCCGTTCGAACTCAATCGAACTGCCGAGCACCGGATCCAGGCTCTCCGGCAACGGTCCAGCACCGTCCGCAGAAATGACCAATCCCGCACTACCGGCCGCCGCGCCCCCAATGGTACCCGGCGCGCCGCTGGAGGCCAGCGTCGTCGAGGAGCCACCCAAAGTATTCTGCAACACTGCGGCTCCAACGCCGTGCAATGTGGAACCAGCCTTGGCGCGCAGCAGGTCCGTATCCGCGATGTCCAAATAGTAGCGGGCAATGGCGATGTCGTAGTTGTTCTCTAGCGCCAGGGCAATGGCGTCGGAAAGGCTCAGATAGATCTTGCCATCCTTGATCAGGTCTTTCAGACGAACGGAGTTCTGAAAGTTGGTCTTGGCGATGGTGGTCGGACGATACCAATTGATCGGATTGCCCTTCAGACCCGCCGCCGGCTTGCTGAAATCACGCTGTGTCGCACGCAGATCCAGTGTCTCGGTCGGCGTCGGTGTCGGTGCCGCCGGCAGCTCGGACCCCGACTGGTACGGAACCTGCTGGGCAAATCCCGTGGGCACTCCCGCCGTCAATGCCAGCATTACTGCCGCAAAGGCGCGAAGACGTTTGCCTGCCTGTCCGCGCCCTGTTGCTCCAATCACGCCGCGCGCGGTCTCATCCTGCCTGTCAAACACACGAGTATCGTACAAATGCATGTTTCCTCTCCACGAATCGCTGAGGCATGTGGGGTGCCATTCATCAAGACGGCCGAAAACCCTCTCCGGACGCAAATTTGTGATTTCTCTTGGCCTTTATCTGTTTCCAGCCGACCACGGCTGCCACCCCGCTTGCGGGCACAGCTCTCAATACGCGCACCGCGGCCAGTTCGTTCCCCAGTTTGTCTTCTGGGCTCCATTTTGCCGGTTCGCTGCCCTTTCGACAACAAACCTCCGCAAAAACCTGAGTATATCCCACCTGATCTCCCCATCCTCTCGCGCCTACAGCGAAACCAGAGTTGGTGTATCTCGAAGGCGCTGCATCAGAACCGACGCGACCACCCGGGGGCGGCGACCCAGCAGGAAATTTACCAGGCCACAGGAACTCTGGTTTCGCTCTCAACAGAACACAGGTCAATCGCATCAATCCAGATTGTTGACCGGAGGGTTTCCGATCTTGAACGCGCCGGAGGCACAAGGTAGCTTGGCCCCGCGCTTCGGCGTCGAAAAGGTCCAAAAGTAAATATCCTCAGGCAAACCCGGAGGCTTTACGAAGGTTGCCCCCTCAAAGGGGCCTGGTCAACCTTCTTGCCAAAGGAAGCGCACCGCCAGCGCCACCTTCTTGCCAAGGGAAGCTCATTGCCAGCGCCAGCTTCTTGCCAAGGGAAGCTCACTGCCAGCGCCAGCTTTGGCGCCCGCGCCGTAGGCGCGGTGTTTGCTAGCCCCGCGTTTCAACGCGGGGTGAGCGAAACCAACGATATGTCCGGAGTCCCGTCGGGACGGCGCCCATGCTCCGCGTCTCTCGAAGAATTCTGCGAGAAGAAGGTAAAAACTCAAACCGGGAACGACTTCGATAAACGTCAAACTTCTGCTGCCACCCCGGCAAACCCCGGGAGTTCTCCCTTTGGTAATAGTCCGTGACCCTCGGAGGGTCGGCGCAAAACGGCGATTCAATCATCAAGACGACGTTGATGCGATTGCCAAGGCCCTCCGCCAACTCGCCAACTCGCCAAGGCGCGAAGCGCGCTAACCTGCCAAGCAGCGCAATCGCATTTGGATCATTCTTTGAAAAAAGCGAAAAGGTAGGAAGGGTACGGGCTTTAGGCCGTACATATGCAGCCAAAATCGGCGGGGCTTTAGCCCCTGAGGGACTGAACTCGCACAAGTCTGCCTTCTCCAACCGTATCCCTCAGGGGCTGAAGCCCATTTTGCGGCATTGCTGCAATGTACGGGCTGAAGCCCGTACCCTTCAATGGTTCAAATGCGATTGCCCTGACCTGCCAAGCATCTGAGCGACCGAATTCCCGCCATCCAATGCGCCCTTTTCCGTCGAAACGTGAACTGACCCTCAAGTCCCTGAATGCAACACACAAGGGGCGGCGCAAATCGAAACTCAGTCATCGGAACAACGCTCCTCGGATTGCCGTGAGAAAGAAAAGGATGATCGCCGGAATGTGTTGCGCAGCATCGTCATTGGGGCGTGACTTTTACGCATGGCAGTTCGGCTTTGCAGGCTACGGAAAAACTCAGTTGTGCCATTAGTTTTGAAGGGGCATGGCTTTAGTCGTGCCGATAAGGTCAATCAAATCAGCGTTGGCTTTAGCCACCGAGGGACGTATTTTCAGGATTTTTGGCGAAATACAGCCTTTTTCCGCAGCATGTTTAGCTCCCGGTGGCAGCCCTCGGTACCAACCCCTCGGAAATGCGCCTCCGTTTCCGAAAAAACCTTCCCCCGGGTCCATACACCTGCCCACTCCCTCTTCGCCTGTTTTGAATCGCTTACCCTGAGAACGGAGCAGAGGAATGATCGAAGCCACCGAACCCAACCCACCGGCCCAAACCTGGAAACTCACCTTGGCCTACGACGGAACCAACTTCCGCGGCTGGCAGGTGCAGCCCGGCGAGCGCACAGTTCAGGGCGAGCTGCAATCCGCCCTCGGCCGCATTACCGGCGAATCCCCCCTCCCCCAGGGCTCCGGACGCACCGATGCCGGCGTTCATGCCCTCGCCCAGGTCGCAAGCTTCGAACTCCACGTCCCCATTCCCGCCGAGAACTTGCGCATGGCGTTGAACCGGACCCTCCCGGCTTCCATCCGTGTCCTTGAAACCAGAATCGTGCAAAGCACCTTTCACGCCCGCCATTCGGCCGTTGCCAAAACGTACGAATACCGCGTCTTTCTCGAAAAGCCCGCTCCCTGGCCTGACCTGCACGCGCCCAGCAAAGTCTGTCCCCCCTTTCTGGCCCCGTACGTTTGCCCTTACCCCTGGCCTCTCAACCTCGATTCCCTCCAGAAATCAGCCAGCGCATTCCTCGGCGAACATGACTTCCGCAGCTTCGCCGCCTCCGAGCCTGACCTGGCCACGCGCCGGCTCGACGCCGAGTTCAAACTCGAAGCGGAAGCAGTCCTCTCCCCAAGGCCCCTGCCCCGCCCCGGCTTCACTCCGGAACCGCCCCGTTCCCTCACCATGCGGACCATCTACTCGTCTTCATGGGAGACGCGTCCGACCGTGGACGGACTCCTGCAGGTCTATCGGGTACGCGGCAGCGGCTTCCTCCACCACATGGTGCGCAATCTGGTCGGCACCATGCTCGATGTCGGCCGTGGCCTCTTCCGCGTGGAAGAGATTCCTGCCATGCTGGCCGCCCGTCAGCGCGCCGCGGCCGGTGCCACCGCTCCAGCGCGCGGCTTGTTTCTCGTCTCCGTCGAATACGATGGGGCAGAAGACTAAAGCATTTTGCTTTCACTGCAGACTTCGGTGCCCCATCCATTCCGCATTTTTCTGCGGAATGGGTGGGAAGCCACAAACCTAAACTTGGCCTGCAACAAAGTCCAAAATGCTCTATGCACCGGCAAAAGGATTCCCCTCTTTCTGCAAACAATGCGTTCCGTCGGCCTTTTTCATCCTCCGTCCTGCTAACCTTGAGCCAACTCTATGCCCCTGTTCCTGCGCAATTCGGCCTTTTCCCGTGTCACCGCCCTGGCTTCACAGCGACCGGTGCACGCTGCCTTTGCCTGGCTCCATGGCAACCCAAAGACCATCATGGATTGGCAGACCCGGCTGGTCGTCATCCCTGGTCCTCCTTTCGGCGAAGAAGCGCGCTCGCAATGGTTGGCTGCCCGCTTTGCCGAAATCGGCCTCTCCGATATCCGCATCGACGAAATCGGCAATGTCTTTGGCGCTCTACCCGCCGCCAACCTGCCACCTGAGAGCTCCGGGCCAATCATCGTCCTCTCCGCTCATCTGGACACGGTCTTCCCCGCCCACACACCCCTGAATCCCATTCTCGATGGAGATCGTCTGGAAGCGCCCGGAGCCTGCGATAACGGTGCCGGCGTCGTGGGAATGATGGCCATTGCGCAAGCTCTGCTGCTCGGCAAAGTCGCCCTCCCCGCGACCCTGATCTTCATGGGCAACGTCGGCGAAGAGGGAGAGGGCGATCTGCGCGGAGTGCGCCACTTTTACGCCCAGGCCGCTCTGGCGGGCCGAATCGCGGCTCACATCATCCTCGACGGTCCCGGGGCAGATTGCGCGGTCACGCAAGCTCTAGGCAGCCGCCGCTTTCAGGTCACCTTCTCTGGCCCGGGCGGCCACAGCTTCACCGACGCAGGCACGCCCAATCCCATTGCCGCGCTCGCTTCCGCCCTCTCTGCCGTGGCCCAAACCACTCTGCCCGACGAGCCCCGCACCACCTTGAACCTGGGCACCATCCACGGAGGCACCAGCGTGAATTCCATTCCGGAAACCGCCACCGCTTCCGTCGATTTCCGCTCCACCAGCCCCGAACAACTGCAGCGCCTGGAGTCGGTCTTGAAGGCTGCGGTTGAAGAAGCTTCCGAATTCTGGAACAACCGCGCCCGCCCCTTTCGGCCGCGCGAGGGATTGCGCAACCAGGGTCGCCTGGCGTTCTCCATCGAAAAAATCGGCGACCGCCCCGCCGCGCAACTCCCCGGCGACTCCCCACTGCTCGAAACCCTGCGCGCCGTGGACCGCCATCTGGGATTGCACACCGAACTGATGCTCGGCTCAACCGACGCCAACATCCCGCTCTCGCTCGCGGTTCCGGCTCTATCCATGGGTGCGGGCGGTTCCGGCGGCGGCGCGCACACCCTGGCCGAGTGGTACAACGCCAAGGACCGCGAAGCCGGCCTGCGTCGTGTCCTGCTCCTCTGCCTTGCGATGTCGGAATGGGCTTCGGAACAATAAGTCGGCGTCCCATGCCGCAGGCAATCTCGTCTACGCCCGAATGCCGTGACCGCATGATTTGTACATTCCGCCCAAGCAGAACGGGTGCCCCTGGTCTCGATTTTGAGACCAGGGAGAGCAAAACCTGCGGGTCACAACACCAGCCTCATCCCGCGCCTTTTTTCTAGGCGCGGGCCACCCGAAGGGCCCGCCGTCTGCAAGACCTACTCGTAGCGGAGGGCTTCGATGGGATCCAGGTTGGCGGCGCGCATCGCAGGAATCATGCCGCTCACCAGTCCGGTGATCGCCAGAATCACCGTAGCTACGACAACCGAGGCAGGCGAGATAATCAGCCGGATATCCGCCGCTCCCGCGTTCTTGGCCAAAGCGCTGTAGAACGTAATCCTTCCCACCATCATCGAAACCATATAGGCCAAGGCGATCCCGCTCAAGCCGCCAACCCCGGTGATGGCCATCGCTTCCGCCAGAAACTGCAACAGGATGTGCCGCTTCTGTGCCCCCAGCGCCTTCTCGATCCCGATCTCGCGGGTGCGCTGCTGCACAGCCACCAGCATGATGTTCATCAAGCCGATGCCTGCGATGCCCAGCGTCAGCGCCCCCACCAGCGAAAGCAGCACTTGCAGCGCAATGGAGAGCAGCTTGAACTGGTGCAGTTCGGTGAGCAAATTGGCGACAAAAATCGCCCTGCGATCCGACGAGCGAAAGTGATGGGCCGCGCCCAGCGTATCCCGCAGGTTCTTCTCCGCCAGTTCGTTGTCGCCGACATAGCTGAACCACGCGCCGTCCAGATACTTCGTGTCCTTCAAGTCGCTCATCGTATTGAACGGCACATAGATCTGGCGATTGTTATCGTTGTCGCCCTCCTGCATCTTGGGCCGAAGCACGCCGACAATCGTGAAGATGACGCCATTGAGACGAATATTCTCGCCCACCGCCCACTGCCCGCTAAACAGCAGCGTCTTGGACTCCGACCCGACCACGCAAACGTGCGCCCGCTGCAGATCTTCTTCGCCATTGAAGAAGCGACCCTGTTCGGGCTCGAGCTTCAAAATGTCCTGATACGAAGGCCGCACGCCGTTCACCGTCCAGGTATAGGTGTGCAGATCGTTCTGCACCGGAACGTCTCTGCTTACGAAAGGAGAAATATGGGTAATCCCCGGAACCGCATTATAAACACGATCGATATCGTCCAGGGTAAAGCGGACGCGCACACCAGCCTTATCGCCACCCGCCTGCTCGCTGGTTCGCCCCGGAAAGAAGCCGATCGTATTGGTGCCCCACTCGGCGAAGATGGCCTCAATCGCGTGGCTGAACCCCGCGCCATAAGCCAGCAGCAGCACCACCGTCGCAATGCCCCAGGCCATGCCAATCATGGTGATCATGGTGCGGCGGCGATTGTAGACCATCGCCTCCCAAGCCTGCCCGAGAATGTCCTTCAGCATAATGCAGCCTCTAACTTCTAGCCTCTAGCTTCTAGCCAAAGGCCGGTATTCGCAGAATCTGATTCTTCGCCCCGCGCTTTGACTTTTCCGGACTTCCCCGACCCAACCCCTTGGCGAATCGCGTCGCACTGGCCAGCGCCGTGACCGCATCTCCTGCAAGTACCGTCCATGTAGAATGGGTGCCCCAGGTCCCGATTTTGGGACCTGGGAAAGCACCAATCTTATCGAGTCAAGACCTAGAAACTGCTTTCTTCACTCTCTCCGCAGCGCCTCGATCGGATCCAACGCCGCAGCCTTGCCCGCCGGATAAAGACCCGCGATCACGCCGCTAAGAACCAGCGAGCCCAACGCCAGCCCCGCCGACCACGGAACCAGCCGGGGCGGGTCCCAGCCCGGCATCTTCCCCGTCAGCAACTGCTGCAGCACCCACATGAACCCCGAAGAAACCGCGATGCCCACCAGCCCGCTGATCCCGGTCAGAAGCAGCCCTTCCCAGAAGAACTGCGCCATGATGGTCCGCCGCGTTGCCCCAATCGCCTTCAGCAGGCCAATCTCCCGCGTCCGTTCCGTCACCGAGACAAGCATAATGTTGATGATGCCCACCGCACCCAGGCCGAGAGTCACAATACCCACACCGCCCAGAAAGATATCCATGGCGTTGAAGATGGCATTCATCATCTTCAACTCCTGAATCGAGTCCCACTCGTTGTAAGCATCTTTGAACGAAACATCAAATCCATGGCGACCGGCCACCACCTGATGCACGGCCTTCATCGCCGCCGTGGCATCCCCCTTGGTTGTGGGCTGGTACTGAATAAAGCTGAGCGCGTCACGGGCCACATTATCGCCCTTCATCGCAAAGAGCTCTTGCATCGTGCTCAACGGAATGTAAATCTTCTGGTTGTCGCTGTCATTGTTGCCCCGGCTGATGGAAGCCACCTTCCCCACCACCGTAAAGCGAATGTCATTGATGGTGATGGTTTCCCCCAACATGGGATGCCCCAGCGACAGCAGCGTAGCCGCCTTCGACCCCAATACCACCACCCGGCGCGCCTCCGCCTGATCGGCGTCATCCAGAAAACGCCCCTCCGCGATGGGAATAATGCGGATCACCGCATAGTTCGGCTCCACTCCCATCACCTGGCCCGAGGTGTTCGACCACGCGCTCACCTGATAGAGATCGCCACGGCTCAAAATCGACGTAACCGCCCGAATCTCCGGGCGCGCGCGCATCGCGGCCACGTCGCCGGAGGTCAGTTGATAGGGGCGCATCCCGGTGTGCTGGTTGGCTACCGCCGGAATGTTCCCGCCCCCCATAAAAACCACGTCGTTGCCGAAAGACGCAAAATTCTTGTGCTGTCCGCTGCGGAAGCCCTCACCCAGACCCACCAGCACCAGCAGCGAACCCACACCCCAGGCAATCCCAAACATGGTCAGGAACGTGCGCAGCTTGTTGGCCATCATGGCGCGAAGCACCTGACCGAGCGTATCTGAGAAGGTCTGCATAGCTTTTAACTCCCCCTCCCCATTCTGCGCCGCAATCGGCAAAACGCATCTGGCGAGCTCAGAATTCTTATACGCAGGCAGAGAGAAAGTGGTTCCCCGCGGACCGCCGGTTCCGCATAGAATGCCGCAGGAGGGATGAAATGGAATCGAACTCGCACTTGCCTGAAACCGTGGCCGAAGCCTTCCTCCGCGCCATCAACCGTCACGATGTAGACGCACTCGTCGGACTTATGTCCACCGGGCACTGCTTCGTCGACGCCCTCGGCAACCGCATGGTCGGCCTGCCAAGCCTGCGCACGGCCTGGACCAGCTACTTTGGCATGGTGCCCGACTACGCCGTCGCCATCGACGAAACCCTGGTCAACGGCCCGGTCGTGGTGCTCCTCGGAGTGGCTCAGGGTACCTACGCTCCCGATGGCACACTCCGCGATGAAAATCGCTGGCAAACACCCATCGCCATCCGTGCTTCTGTCGAAGACGAAGCGTTAGCCGAATGGCGCGTTTATGCCGACAACGAGCCCATCCGCAAAGTGATTGCCGCTGCGGGAAGCCGCCATTGATCCGACGCATGCCCACAAGCGCTTGGTGCCCCATCCTTTCCGCGTTTTCTGCGGAAAGGGTGGGAAGCCCACCACACTATTGAACGGTCGGAGCAATAAAGAGCTTTCATCCTCCAGAACGCAAGGCCCGGCTAACCGCTACTCCCGCATCGGAACCATACTCAGGGTCTCGGTGAGCGTAAACATCAGGTTCGTCCCCGGCTCCAGCGTGGCCTGCGGATGGCTGATCAGCAGATGCGCTGTCACCACACCCGCGCCGATCAATCCTCCCGTCAGCGCGCCCACCGGACCAGCCATGATCGCACCGGTGGTCGCTCCTGCGCCTACCGCTCCACCATACTCAATGCCGTCCCGCTTGACGCGCGAGTCGGGCAAAATCTCCCCTTCGGAACCGACCCGGGCACGAGAACCAGCCGAAGGCGTCACCGCGGCGTGAAGCTGATAATGCGAGCCGTCGGGTAGAATCACCGTTTCCGGACGCAACCGCAACGTTCCATGCCCCCCGAATCCGCCCTTCGACGCCTCGACCACGTGCCCATCAATCTCGGATCCCGCCGGAATCAGCACTTTGCCATCCTGTAAAACGTCATAAGCCACCCTGGTCGTGAAGCTCTCGCCCTTTTCGGTGGTAGCCGTCGAGAGCCGCTCCAGCAGCCGCACGTGAAGGATCGAGCCTTCCTGAAGGTCTCCAGGTCGCTGCCCATGGGGATGAACGATATCGCCATCGGGATCCATCGCGGATGTTCGAGCGCCCCCGCGCGAATTCAGCGTCGGGTCCTCATTCCTCCCCTGCGTCGTCCCTTGAACCATCTCGCCATCGCCTCCAGACGTGTTGTTGCGGTCTGCGAATTGGGGCGTCGAAGGCTGAGGCAAGCTTTGACCATCCATGTGCCCGTTCCCTTGCGTAACCGGCTGCTCGCTCAGCGGATGACTGGCGGAAGGCTTCGGAATGGGGTTCTCTGTCGTCTCAATAGTGTCGTCCGGGGGCGGAGTCGACACGCCCTGATACGCGCCGGACGTTTGCGCCTGCTGCGCTCCAGCCGTACAGGCCGCGACAGCCGTCACGCAAAACAAGGCGCCTGCAAGAATCGTCCGTTTCATGCGAATCTCCTTCATTCGGTATGTCCCTCGAGGACTGACCCCAAAACTCCCGTTTTCGACCGGCTTTCCCCAACCAAAACAGAGAACGCCCTGTTAAATTGGACACCGCTGGAAGCATAGAGTCGCGCGCAGAATCGGCGAAAACGCCGCTCGACCCACTCTCCCAGCTTGAGCCTAGCGCATCCAACCAGTGGAGAACACAAGTACTTGCCCCCACGTGCCGGAAACGGCACGAACCAGAAAAGTTACCCCTCGCCTCTTCATCGAGACAAGCGTCGAAGGGCGTGTGACAGCGATTACAACCCGCACCGCGTGCTCGTTTGCTAGAATCCGTTCTGGAACTTCTTCTCTTTTCGAACACTGGACTGGGAAATCCGCTCAAGAAACTCCGGAACCATGCGCCCCACCCCCCGGAAATGCTCTTGCTCAGGATCCCCGTCCGAAACAAAATGATCGGCTACTGCAATTGCATTGCGAGGACCGCTATGACTGAGATTGTTGGCATTCGCGCCCGCCAAGTACTTGATTCGCGTGGCAACCCTACCGTAGAAGCGGATGTAATTCTGGAAAGCGGGGCAATGGGCCGCGCGATTGTGCCTTCCGGCGCTTCCACCGGCGAACACGAAGCGTGTGAACTGCGCGACGGCGACAAGAGCCACTACATGGGCAAGGGCGTCCTCCAGGCCGTCGCCAATGTCGAGAGCGTGATCGCTCCCGAGTTGGAAGGCATGGATGCCTCCGACCAGCGCCTCATCGACAAGACCATGATCGAGCTCGACGGAACCCCCAACAAGACCAAGCTCGGCGCCAACGCCATTCTCGCCGTCTCCATGGCCTGCACCCGCGCCGTGGCTCAGACCCTCGAGGTTCCGCTCTATCGCTATCTCGGCGGCGTCAATGCCAGCATCCTCCCCACGCCGATGATGAACGTCCTCAACGGTGGAGCACACGCCGACAGCAACGTCGACTTTCAGGAATTCATGCTCATGCCCGTCGGCGCCGACCGCTTCTCCGAAGCCCTCCGCTGGGGCACGGAGACCTTCCACGCGCTCAAAACCGTCCTCAAGAAGAAGGGCTATAACACCGCGGTTGGCGACGAGGGCGGTTTTGCTCCTTCGCTCAAGTCCAACTCCGAAGCCATCGAACTGATCCTCGAAGCCATCGAAGTTGCCGGTTACAAGCCCGGCGAGCAGATCGCCATCGCCCTCGATCCCGCCGCCAGCGAGTTCTACGACAAGGAAAAACAGAAATACGTCTTCAAGAAGAGCGACAAGCGCGAGCTCTCCAGCGAAGAAATGGTTGCCTTCTGGGATAACTGGAGCCGCCAATACCCCATCGTCTCCCTCGAAGACGGTCTCGCCGAAGATGATTGGGCCGGCTGGCGTTTGATGACCGACAAGATGGGTGGCCGCATTCAATTGGTCGGCGACGATTTGTTCGTCACCAACACCAAGCGCCTGCAGCGCGGCATTGAAGAGGGCGTCGCCAACTCCATCCTCATCAAGGTCAACCAGATCGGTACCGTCACCGAAACCCTCGAAGCCATCGACCTCGGCCGCCGTTACGGCTACACCGCCGTCATGTCGCACCGTTCCGGTGAAAGCGAAGATACCTTCATCGCCGACCTGGCCGTGGCTACCGGCGTGGGCCAGATCAAAACTGGTTCCGCCAGCCGCACCGACCGCATCGCCAAGTACAACCAACTGCTTCGCATCGAAGAAGAACTGGGCTCCGGCGCCGCCTTCCTCGGTCTCGAAAGCCTCAACTACAACGACTAGGCACCTGCGGTGCGGCAGCCGCTTCGCGTGGCCCGCGCCAATGAGTGATCGCTCGACAGAAGGGAGGAAGCTCATGCTTCCTCCCTTTTCTTCGCAGATTTGTCATCCTGAGCGGAGCGAAGCGCGTTTTTTGCGCGAAGCGAAGTCGAAGGACCCGCAGTTGCTTCTGTCTGGCGATTTTCAAAGCGGATGCAGCGGTTCACCCATTTTGTTCAACGTGGGCTCCACCATGTACCACCCCTCGCTCAGATCATTCCGGGTTGGATTGGACTTTTCGATTATCCCGACCTTCTTCGCGCGTATCCAACCCTTCAATTGTTTCTCTCGTGCGATAGCTCCTTGCGGAGAAGCAAACCGCTCAAACCAGACCAGCCGATTGCAGTTGTAAGTCGACGAGAATCCTTCATGCATTCTTTGTTTGTGCTCAAAAACTCGCTTCCGCAGATTGCCCGTCATGCCGATGTAAAGGGTATGGCTGCGGCTTGCGACGATATACGCGAAATAGACTCGCTCGGGCATGGCCAGCAATGTATCCCAATCCATTGTGAATGGCAAACTCGTTAAGATGTGTCAATTACCGCGACTGCTTCCGTTCACAATCAATGCGCCATCCACCCCACCCAAGTGATCTTTCCTCCCCACAAATCTGTGTCATCCTGAGCGGAGCGCAGCGAATTCGAAAGCCTGCCCTGAGCGAAGCCGAAGGTGACCTGCGGTTGCTTTTACTCGCCCCGCGATGACTCAATGGCTCCGGAAAGAACCTGAGTTCTCGCGTTTCTGTTCGACGATCATTTCGACAATTCTTATTTGAGCAGATCAACCGCAGGTCCTTCGACTTCGTTTCGCGCAAAAAGCGCGCAACACTCCGCTCAGGATGACAATGCTTTTTAGCTTTTTAAATGAGTAGATTACCGATCCCCATCTCATCACCCTCCGGCCAAGAGCGGCTTGCCAAAATTTATCCTAACTGCGCAGCCGCGCTGCTTGAGACGTCGATTCCCTCATAGCGGTTATCCTATAACTGAAACTTTCGAGCCGAATTGAGGAGCATTCCGTGTCCAAGCGTCCTGTCGTTCTGACCATTCTTGATGGATGGGGCTATCGCCCTGAAACCGCCAACAACGCCGTCGCCTTGGCGCGCAAGCCCACCTTTGACCAACTCATAAAGGACTTCCCCAACACCCTGATCCAGGCTTCCGAGAAGTTTGTCGGCTTGCCTGCCGGACAGATGGGCAACAGCGAAGTCGGTCACCTCAACATCGGCGCCGGTCGCATTGTGCAGATGGACATTACCCGCATCGACGTCATGGTGGCCGAAAACACGCTCAAGGACAACGAGCAGATTCAGGCCAGCTTTGCCTACGCCCGCGAAAACGGTCGCGCCCTGCATCTCCTCGGACTCGTCTCCGACGGCGGTGTGCACAGCCATCAGGAACACCTCTATGCCCTCCTCCGCGCTGCCCGTGAGTTCGGCCTCACCCGCGTCTTCGTCCACGTCTATCTGGACGGCCGCGACACGCCTCCGACCAGCGGCATCGACTACACCGCCAAGCTCGAACAGAAGATGCGCGAGATCGGCGTAGGCAAGATCGCCTCCGTCAGTGGCCGCTACTACGCGATGGACCGCGACAAGCGCTGGGAGCGTCAGCGCAAGGCCTTTGACGCCATGGTCCACGGCAAGGCCGAAGGCGGCACCAACACCAGCGCGGTCGATGCCATTCGCGCCAGCTACAACAGCGGCGTGCAAGATGAGTTTGTTCTCCCCACTGTCATCGTGGACGAGAAGGGTCAGCCCGTCGCTGTCATTCGCGATGAAGACGCGGTGCTCAACTTCAACTACCGTGCCGACCGCGCCCGTCAGGTAACCCGCGTCCTCTGCCGCGAGAGCCACATCAACGCCGCCGAAGGCCGCGATCTTGACGGCTGGGAAGCGCTTGACACCGAGATCCCCCGCAACGAGCTGCCAAAGAACCTGCACTACACCTGCATGACCCAATACGACGAGAAGTTCGAGCTCCCCATCGTCAGCCCTCCGCAGGCCATGGAGCAGTTGTTAGGGAATCAGTTAGCCGACGCCAACCTGCGCAACCTGCGCACCGCCGAGACCGAGAAGTTCGCCCACGTGACCTTCTTCTTCAACGGCGGCCGGGAAAAGCCCTTCGGCGGCGAAGAGCGCATTCTGACTCCCTCGCCCAAAGTGGCCACTTACGACCTGCTGCCGGTCATGAGTTCCGTCAAGGTCGGCGACACCATCGAAAAGGCGATTCTCGACACCGCCTTCGACGTGGTCATCGGCAACTTCGCCAATCCCGACATGGTCGGACACACCGGCGTGCTTTCCGCGGCCATCGAGGCTGTCGAAGCCGTCGACCGTCAGCTCGCCCGCATCTATGAGGCCGTCAAGCAGCGCAACGCCATCTGGATCGTGACCGCCGACCACGGCAATTGCGAAACCATGGTGGACCCGATCACCGGCGACCCTCACACCGCGCACACCACCAACCCGGTTCCGTTCATCTATGTCGGCGAAGAAGCCAAGAACTTCCGCCTCCGCACGGATGGTTCCCTGCGCGATATCGCCCCCACCATGCTCAACATGCTGAACCTGGGCACCGACAAGCTGATGACCGGCCGCGACATGCGCATCCCGCTCAGCTAGTGCCGTGAACCTATGTTTTCGTAATTCCGCCTGGGAGTTTGGGTGCCCCAGGTCCCGATTTTGGGACCTGGGAAAGCACGAATCTTCCCCGGTCACGGTACTTGGGCTGATCGGTCTGAGCCATTCACAATGCGAAACCAGCGATTCTACTGGGGCGTAATGACTTTACTGGGGCGTAATCACGCCGCCTAGCGCGTGCCGGCGCGGCAGCACGATTCCGCGGCGATCAACCTCCGCCGCTTGACCAGCCGTCTTCGTCTCCGGCGTTTCAAGCGCACGACGTTGCAAAAGAACTCCTCCGCAAGCAGGACAAAAAGCGGCGACAATTCCGGGTGGAATCTCGGCATGACAATGGCTGCAAATCCGTTCCATACCCACTAGATTACGCGAAAAGGACTCGAATTAGGTCCATTCCCAGTCCGATCCGCCAGCGCCGCACCTTTCGCCAGGCGCTCTTTCGCCGCACGCTGGGCCCCAGTACACTGAACTCATGCATCCTCCCGTCCGCCTGGTAGCGATCGATGTCGACGGAACGCTCCTGTCGAACGCTTCCCCAGCGCTCTCGCAGCGCACGGTGCAGGCTTTGCTTGCCGCCCAGCAGGCAGGAATTACCGTGGCCATCGCCACTGGCCGGCGAACGGCCTACACCGCTCCGCTCTTCGAAGGCCATGGGCTCCGAGCGGATATGCCTTTGATTACGTCTAATGGTGCAGTGACCCGTACCCTCGGCGGAGACGCCCTGAACCGCGTCCACATGGAAGCGCATGTGGCCCGCGGCCTCTGCACCCTGATGCGCCCTTTCGGCGCACTGGTCTTCACCTTTGACCGCCCCGGGCGCGGCGAACTCGTTCTCGAAGATCTGGAGCAGGCCAACGGTCGTATCTCCCTGTGGATGGATGCCAACCGCAGCGCAATCGAGGTATGCAAACCGCTGGAAGACGCGCTCATTGAAGGAGAAGAACCGATTCAAGGCATGGTGGCAGGCGGCGTGAGTGAGATGCGCAAGGCGGAACAGGCCTTCAGCAACAGTGAGTGGTCCGGCTTCTGCGAGTGTGTCAAGACGGAGTATCCGGCCCGCGATCTGTCCATCCTCGACCTGCTTCCTCAGGGTGTCTCCAAAGGCTGGGCGCTGCTCCAGTTGGCCGACCGGCTGGGGATTGAGCGGAAGCAGACCATGGCCATCGGCGACAATTGGAACGACGTGGAAATGTTGGAATGGGCCGGGCAGGCCGTCATCATGGGCAACGCGGCAAGAGAGTTGCGCACCATGGCCACCACCCGCGGCTGGAAGCAGGGCCCGCGCAACGACGAAGACGGCGTGGCGGTCATACTGGAGAAGGCCATCGCCTGCAGCGCCGCGAGGCGCGTATCGTAACGGTTTGAAGAGGAAAATGAGAACAGCGCACTCGATGGATCCGGCCCTTGAACCCAGGCGCACCGTGCCCCATCCTTTCCGCGTCTTCTGCGGAAAGGGTGGGAAGCCAACGACGCTATGGAAGGGCCTGATCAACCTACACGTCGTAACGCTGCTCCTCACGCTAGGACTGGCTCTCTTGCCGGCCGCAGCCTCTGCCGGCGAGATAGTGACCCTGCGCAATGGAATGGAAATGCGCTGCAACCACCACGCCTTGGTGGAAGGCCGCACACGCCTCTTCCTCAATGCTGAAGAGGACAATTACATCGAGCTCTCGCCTCAAGAGATCTCTGCGGTCGCGCAGATTGCCGATCCTGTCCCGCCGGTCAACCTTCTGAGCGCCCCTTCACCAGCAGCCGACGCAAACCTCTCCCCTTTGGACCTCCATGAGGTCTTGGGAAGAGCCGGCGCGGAACACAACCTGGACGTGGATCTGTTGGCCAGCCTGGTGAAAGCAGAGAGCGGTGGGAATACCCGCGCAGTCAGCCGCGCCGGGGCCCGCGGGCTGATGCAGCTCATGCCGGGAACGGCCTCTCAGCTGGGAGTTGAAGACAGCTTCAAGCCAGACCAGAATGTGCGCGGAGGTTCAACCTATCTGGACGGGTTGCTGATCCGCTATCACGACAACCTGGCGCTTGCCCTGGCGGCTTACAACGCAGGGCCCGCCGCGGTGGACAAGTACAAAGGCATCCCGCCCTATCACGAGACCAAGGTCTACGTGGCGCGCGTAATTCATGAGTTCAACCGGCGCGTAATCGCTCGAGGGGCACTTGCATCTTCCGCTCCGAAGCCTGACCAACGCCTCCGCTGATTCAACCATTCCAGTTCATCGAATCTTCATCCCCAGCCCCGCACCGGGTTCGCAGAACCAGCGGCAAACTGCCGTCGGCCATTTAGACTGAAGCTTACCCTGGAGCAGCAGGAACGGAGACGTGTTGAAGAAGAAACAGTGGGTGTTGGGCTTGATCGTCCTGGTTGTTTTGGGGGCGATCCTCTTTTGGGGTCGAGACCGGATGCATTTCGATTTCGCTGCGTTTCGCGCGCAGCTCGCCTTGGCCGACTGGCGCAAAATTGGCATTGGCCTCGCCTGCATCTACCTTGCCTATGTTTTCCGGGCGGTTCGCTGGGCTCTGCTACTGAAACACCACAAGAAGGTCGGCCTGTTCTCGCTCCTGGGAACGCAAGTGATCGGATTCACCGCCGTTGCGCTCATTGGCCGGGTCGCCGATCCGGTGCGCCCCTTCCTGGTCGCCAAAAAGACCGGCCTTCCCATCGCCAATCAGATCGCCGTATATATCGTGGAACGCCTCTTCGACGCAGGTGCGATGGCGTTGATCTTTTCGATGGCGATCCTACTGTCGCCACCCGGATCGATGCCTCACCCCGAGCTCGTGAAGAAATCGGGCGAATGGGGACTCTTCCTGACTGTTATGGGTGCTCTGTTTCTGGTCATGGTTCGCCTTGCCGGTGGCTTCGTCGCCTCATTCCTCGGTGGTGCGGTTGGCTTTATCTCGAAGGATTTCGGCCGCGCGGTTGCCCACAAGATCCAGACATTTCGCACCGGACTCGACACCATGCGCTCCTTCGGCGACTTCGCCGTCACCGCGTCCATTTCCATCGCCATGTGGGTGCTGATCGCAGCCGCTTATCTGGAGACGATGCAAGCCTTCGTAGCCAGCCCGCAACTGGCAGCCATTACTCCGGCAAAGTGCGTATTGCTGATGGTGGTCAGCGGCGGCGCAAGCATCTTCCAACTGCCCATCATCATGTGGTTTTCGCAGACAACCATCGTGGCCTTAGCCATCGCGAATTTCTTTTCCGCCAGCCCTGAAGCCTCCACCGCCTGCGGTGCAACGCTGCTGCTGGTTACGTTCCTGGGCATCATTCCAGTCGGCCTGATCTGGGCACGCTTCGAACACGTGAACTTGCGCAAGATCACCGCGGAAAGTGAACATGTCGGCGAATAAGTAAATATTCTCCGGCAAAGCCGGAGGCTTTACGAAGGTTGGCCCCTCAAAGGGGCCTGGTCAACCTTCTTGCCAAGGGAAGCTCATTGCCAGCGCCAGCTTTGGCACCCGCGCCATAGGCGCAGTGTTTGCTAGCCCCGCGTTTCAACGTGGGGTGAGCGAAACCAACAATTTGTCCGGAGTCCCGTAAGAACGGCGCCCATGCTCCGCGTCTCTCCAAGAATTCTGCGAGAAGAAGGTAAAACTCAAACCGGGAACGACTTCGGTAAACGTCAAACTTCTACTGCCACCCCGGCAAGGAGGGGGTTCTCCCTTTGGTGGTCGCTTCCGGCAACGCCGATGCGCTTCTATGGTCGGCCCGGGAACATGCGCGAATTGGACCTCCAATTTACGGGCAAATCCTACAGCGAAACCAGAGTTGGTGTATCTCGAAAGCACTGCGTCCGAGTCGACGCGACCAGCAGGGAGCTGCGACCCTGTAGGAAATTTACCGGCCCACAGAAACTCTGCTTTCGCTCTAAATAGCTTCCTCTTCACCCTCCAAAAGGCGCGCAGGACGCGTAAACCGAATCGTATCCGGACAGACCGCTCCCCCGGTCATCAACATGCTCATCGCCTGCTCCATGGTCAGGTCGGTTTCCGTGACCCGATCCATGGGAAGCACCTGCAGAAATGCGGAAGTCGGGTTGATCGCGTTCGGCAAAAGCACCGCGGCCAATTCCATCCCAGTGGTTGAGTCGGTCAGAGTGCGAGTCAGAAAGCCAATGCTCTTTTGTCCCGCAATCGGAAAGTCCACCAGCACCACCCGCTGGCTCCCTTCGTTCTTGGCCATCATCGTGTCCAGCAACTGGCGCACGGAACCGTAGATCTTGGCCACCACCGGCAGACGGTCCAGCACCGCCTCGAACAGATTGAAAGCCTGTCGCCCAATCACCAGCGACGTCACCTGACCCACAACAAAAAGCACCACCAGGGTCAGAAGAATCGCCAACAGGGATTGCAGCCAGGGCTGGCCCAGCCATTCCTCGGGAAACAGCATATTGAAGAGCTGCACCAGAGGCAGCCCGGCCTTGGCCAGCGTCCCCAATAAAAAACTGAAGATCAGATAGGTGACAAAGAGCGGACCGATCGTAATAATCCCGGCCAGAATGTTGCGCTGCAGACTGCGCAGAGGACGAGCTAGAACAGCCTTCACGAGCATCTCCTGACCTTCAGAATACCTGACCTGCACTTCCCTCCGGAAAGCGGACTCCATCGTCTGGAGCCGAGACCTTCAGCCGACAAGGTTTCGAAGGGATCGGGCTTCGGCAAGTAGACAAATCCCGCACTTGAGAGTAGCTTTTGCCCCTCAGCGAATGCCCGCAGCTCGCGGGAACTGAATCAGAGCTTCGTTGCGTGCATCCGAAATGGCCAAAGCCCTATATATTGAAAGGGAAAGGAACTCGATGAACCCTGCAGACGATTTGGGCCGAAGCGATTCAGGCCGTCGGACACAGTATCCCAGCGAGCAGCGCGCGCCCGCGATGGGAAGTCCGCTGCCTGTTGGCCAGTTCAGACAGCCCTTTGCCTCCCCTCCGGAAGAACGACAGCATCTCAGTGCTGCATCTGGTCCTGGGCGCTCCACCCCGTCGGCCCAGGATCTTGCCTCCGCGAACCCAGATGCATTCAGCCTGCAGCGAATCTTGAGCCAGGCCATGCCCTTCGTGCATAAAATGCTGCCCCTTATCGATGGCAACATCGCGGCTGCTCTCGGAAACCTTCTTGCTCCCCGTCCTCCCGCACCTCCACCGGCCCCCGTGGTAAACCTCGAGCCCATTGAAGACAATCTGATCGCCCTCAAGGCCCAGCAACGCGATCTCCGCAACCAGATTGCCGAGCAGAACTCTGCGCTGAAACGAGTCGAAGACCAGCTTGAAATGGTGCGCGAAGCCACCGACCGCAATACGCTCGAGCAACAGGAACTGATGGAAGATTTAAAGGCGGTAGGCGGCAAAGTGAACTTCGTCGCGGTGGTTGCCTTGCTCCTTCTGGCGGTGTCCATTGCGCTCAATGTCCTGCTTTACGTCCATATTTCGCGGGTCTTGCCGTAACCCATCCAGAAGCAATTTGATCGGAACACCGTCCCATCGACACGATCGCCCCGAGAAGCATCTTCCCCCAAGCGCAACTCGCAGACCAATCCGGAACAGTTGGCGGTGGTCGGTCGGTGCTAGAGTGGTTGGCCCCTGCGCGCTACTCCTGGCAGACGTGAAATGCACGGGAATCTCTCAAGAGGATGCAAATCCACCGAAACGACTGCAACGTGAAATGCGTCCGTTTCCCTTCGGAACGACCGATTTTCTTGCCGGCAAATCGTCCATTCCCGAAACTGAACCACATTGTTACGGTGTCAATATGGTTTTCAATCTTACAAACACAATTTCAGACGATCCCGCTCCCTATTCGAAAGTACCGCAGGAAGGCTGTTGCCAGTCGTATTTGCGGAGGGCTAGTATTCGGCTAGTTGGATCGGACCTGGTGGCTTGATCCGCTTCCACGCAATGCGGGCCCCCGCAATCTGGCCTCGAAGTTCGGTATTTACGCGCTGCGCAGTTGTATCCAAGATCAAACAGCTTCACCAACGAGCGACGCCAGTTTGCGTTCGCGTACGGAGTGTCACGTTATGGCGTGGTATGCCTACTGCATCGGTGAAAAACTAGCTTTTCCTGAACTCGCCCGTCATCGCAAACCTGTTCCGATGGAATCCATCCTCGGAGTCAGCGGCAATCAAGTCTTCCTTTATCCGGCAAGCGACCTGGCCGTAGTCGTGAGCGAGCACAATCCCGCCGAAACTTTCAACCAGAAGTCGGGCATTGATCATGCCCGGGTGATCGCAGACTGCTTCCAACACTCCACCGTGCTTCCCTTTCGTTTCGGAACCGTCTTCAATGACGACGATACCCTCCGCAAGTCGATCCGCTCCAACCAGCGCCAGTTTCTCGGCAACATTGAAAAGCTGCGTGGGAAAACCGAGATGCACCTCAAGATCCTGGTCGACGATTGCAGCGCCAAGGCGCTGGAAAAACTCCTGCCGGCGGAGGGCGTCGGCCGAGCCTATCTGACCAACCTGCGAGAGAATGCCTCCCGGTTGCGAGAACGGCAGACCCGCGCGCGGGCCGTAAGCTTCCAGATGCACCGCCAGTTCATGCCCCTGGATGAAGAGGTCAGTTGCCGCCTCACCGAGAGCGGCAAAATGGTGCTCGACATCGCCCACCTCATCGACCGCAAGTGTGTCGAGCGCTACCAGAATAAGTTCGCGACAACCAGCGCCATGATGCGGGAGTGCCAGTTGCAGATGTCCGGCCCCTGGCCGCCCTACCACTTTGTCCACCGCCTCACCCGGGGAGGACACCCGCAGCAGAATCCTTCGGTTCCAGCGCAGGTTCACCTACCCGTTGCCCCATCCGCGATCCAGATTTCCGAACCCGTACCTGCACTCGCTTAAAGCTCCGAGAGCCACAAGCTAAAAGCCCCGGCCGCGGCCGGGGCTTTTAGCTTGCGCCACACAATCTCAGGGGATAACCTGCGTGGACGATGCGCTCTTGGCGCGAGACAGCACGAACGACTTGCGCCGTTTCTCGCTGCGCGAGTCATTGGACGCATGGTCAATCTTCTTCCAGAAGCCAATAAAGTAGTCAATCACCGAAACCGTCGAAACCAGCACGGTGTAATAGATGGCCGTCACCGCAAACCACTTGACTGGCACAATGAAGATGCCAAATTGCCACTGGTACCAGTGGTGCGCAAGGATGGCGGAAACGACCGATACGATCTGGATCACCGTCTTCAGTTTGCCCAGGTCGCTGGCCTGAATCGTAAATCCCTCGCTCGATGCGATGGAGCGCAGCCCGGAAATGAGAAACTCGCGGCTGATGATCACCACCGCGATCCACACTTTGACCACCGAGGGATTGTAGGCCACCAGCGCGATCAGCGCGGAAGTGACCATGATCTTGTCGGCCAAAGGGTCCAGCAGCATCCCCATGGTGGTGATCTGGTTCCGCTTGCGCGCCAGATAACCGTCCACGCCATCGGTAATCGAAGCCAGGACAAACAAGACCGATGCCGCAATCTCCTGTTCGCCGTGGGATCCCTGCCAGAGATAGTGGGGCGACAGGATCCACAGAAACACCGGAATCATCAGAATCCGGCTCATCGTGATGGAGTTGGGAAGGTTCATAAGTTCGTCCAGGAATTACAAAGTTCTCACTGCCTTGCGCCCGCGAGAATTCGCTCTGCTGAAGGGATGCGAAACCCGCATATCCCTCAGCTTCTCCCTTTGGACACCGATTCGCAAGAAAAACCGCTACCACAACTATAACCGCGTTCGCTCGCCGCGTCTTGAATCGAGAGAATCGTCGCCGAAACGCGACTCCCGGCCGCTCAGCAGGCGACGGCCCGGAGGTGGCCTTGGTGAGCATAGTCGAGCATCGATCGGTCGCGCGTGATCACAACCAGGTCCAGTGCGCGCGCGGTGGCGGCGATGATTCGGTCCGCAGGATCGGAGGGCGGATTTTCGGGCAAGGCTGTCGATGCTAACAGGATCGCCGGTGTGAGCGGAGCCAGGCGAACACCGGGCTGGGCCAGCAGAGCCTCAAACCAGAGTTCAGGCGAAAGCGTCAGACGCACTCGCTGCTTCGCCACCAACGTACCGATCTCCCAAGCCGTAAAAGGCGAGACATAGACGCCCGTATTTGCACCGACCGTGCTACGGAGAGCAGCGCGACTCGCTCCAGACATCTCAGCGCCACCCATCAGCCAAATTGCCGCACAGGTATCAAGCAAGACGGGATGACTCATCTATTTTTCCGCATCCCATACCTCGCCTGTCGGCTCGGTCAAATCCACTCCGGGCAGAAATGTGACCGTTCCCCTCATTGCGCCCCACAAGTCATCTAAAGCGACTTCTTCGCGGATCGGTGTAATTTGTGCGATAGGGCGATTGTGCTTGAGCAGTACGATGCGGTCGGTCTTGCCCTGGACCACGTCGTCGATCAAGCCGAGACACTGCGCTTTGAAAGCTGTAACCCCGATAACGGTTTCGCTGGTAGGCAAAGAAGCCATGATCGTCTCCGATAGGTACCATTCTAAGTGGTCCATATCGACACTCCAAGAGAATTTCTATTTTTTCCAGGTGTCGAACGGCTGCTTTTGGGTGATCCTGGGCCGGTTTTCCGCCCGCAGCTCTTTGGCCGTCTCTTCCACCTCACGAAAGACGCGCAGCAGGTTGCCGCCCAGAATCTTCCGGCAATCCGCAGCGCTATACCCGCGCGCCATCAGCGCTTCCGTGATCTTGGGCAAGTCGGCGGCCGAGTCGATTCCCGCAGGAAGCTGCCCGCCAACCCCGTCAAAGTCCGAACCAATCCCGACATGGTCAATCCCCGCCACCTTGGCGATATGGTCGATGTGATCGATCAGAACAGAGAGCGGGGGACGCGGAATTCGATCGGCATAAGAGCGGCGCAGCTTGTCGACTTCGGCCTCCGGAACTTCCCTGCCCTCACTCTTGGCTTTCTCCTTCAAATCCAGAACAGCCTTGTCCGTCTCCGGCTCGATCGCCTTCAAGGCATTCCGGTAATCCTGAGAGAGGAAGCCGGAGAAGAAATTCACCTGAATGACACCGCCTTTGGAGTTCGGACCACCCGAGTTGGCCACCGCGCGCAGCATATCGTCGGTCATGTTGCGCGGAGCGTCGCAGAGCGCGCGGGCGGCGGAGTGCGAAGCGATCACCGGGGCCCGCGTAATGACCAGGGTCCGGAAAAACGTCTTGTCCGAGACATGGCTGATATCGACCATCATTCCCAATCGATTCATCTCATAGACCACGTCCTTGCCGAACTCCGTGAGTCCCTCCTTGGTGTGGGGAACCGACGCCTTATCGATATCGCCGGAGCTGTCGGCCCAGTTGTTCGAATTGGCCCAGGTGAGGGTCATGTAGCGCACGCCGAGGGCATAGTACTGGCGTAGCAGCGGAATCGAATCCTCGATGGAATGCCCGCCCTCAATCCCCATCAAGATGGCGATCTTGTGCTCCTGATGAGCGGCCTCAATGCCTGCCGGAGTGTCGACAAACTTCAGCTTGTCAGAATGCCGGGCCACCTGTTGCTTGACCGCGTCGATCAGTTCCAGTGTGCGATGGGCATATTGGCCCTTGTAGATCGTCGGATCAGCCAAAAGAGCGAAGAATTGGGAGCCCACGTTGCCCTGGTGCATCGACTCCAGATTCAGATCCCCGCCCTGCAAAGGGTCGGCAAGGTCGAAATGCTCATCGACAAATCGCTGCGGCGTATCCGCATGAGTATCGATGACCAAGGCCAGGTGATGGACGGTTTGGGCGCTGTTCGACATATTCACCATCGATTTGGAGCCGGGGTGGTTTGCTGTTTGGGCCATCAACAGAACCGGAACCGCAAGCAAGAGAGTTGGAATCAACTGACGCGTACGCATAGGCTTGCGAAAAGTGTATACCCCAAGAGAAAGAAAGACTCGATCCTCAGAAGGACGGGAGGTCACTGCAAAAAACTACCTCCATCACAGATTGACGATTGGCGGTCGAACCCTGGAAAATCTTTCAGATGAGACAGAATTTCATTCTGCTGCTTTCTTGTATGCTTTTCTCTGCCGCGTTGTCGGCAAGAGCCACGATTCTCCCCAACGCATGCGGCGACGATAAGGTCAAATTCGAAGTCACTGCTAAAACGAGCAATACCCCGCCCGCACCACCGGATCCCGGCAAGGCGCAGCTTGTACTCATCGAAAATGAAAACCACATGATAGGCCCTTTCATGCACGCCACCATCCGTTTTGGTCTGGATGGCGCATGGGTGGGGGCAAATAGTGACAACTCCTACTTCGTCGTCCCGGTCGAGCCCGGCGTCCACCATGTTTGCGTGAGCTGGCAATCGTCGCTGAAGATGCTTAAAAAGAGCATCGATGTTGCATCCTTTACGGCCGAAGCGGGAAAAGTCTATTACTTTGCTGCAAATGTAAAAGTGGTCCCAACCGGCAACAACGCTGCCAACATCGATTTCGACCTCTCGCAAATGGACGAAGACGCTCGCCAATACCGGGTCAAGGCATGGAAGGTTGCCAAAGCTACTCCCAAATGACCCCAGGGTAATCGCACTTGAGAATTTGATCGCTAACTGAAGGGTACGGGCTTCAGCCCGTACAAATCGGCCCAAACATTATTCGGGCTTTAGCCCCAGAGGGATGGTTCTCATGCGGAATCTCTTCAGAATTGATAGAAGAACCCTATCAAAAAGGTTTTCCTTCTCTCCAGCATCCTCTTCCCTCGGGGGCTGAAGCCCTTTGATTTATAGCGCATTCGAGTACGGGCTGAAGCCCGTACCCTCCAATGATTCAAATGCGATTGCCCTGCAAATGACCCCCGTCCCTTGCACAAAGGGCCGCTCAATCCTGTATAAACACCAAGGTGGCCTATCACAAACCCATCCCGCGCGACAAAGACCGGTCTTTGCTGGCCAGCGGCATGGGTGCGTGGATGGAAGCTGAAAAGCTGATGCACCTTGCTTTCATCCTTCCCGCCTCCGTTCTGGTGTTCTGGGGCCTCGGGGCCTGGCTGGATCATCTCTTCCACCAAAAGTGGATAGGCATCCTTGGTATCATCCTAGGGAGCGTTGCCGGGCTGACGTATGTGATTCAGCAGGCCATTGCCACGGAGAAGAAGTCCTCCGCCGAAGACGCATCCCACCCGGAAGACGATACTTCCCGAGATCCCGAAAACAGATCATGACCGAAGAACAGCACCCAATTGTTGACCTGACCCACGCGGATCTCGATGCCCTTCTCTGGCGGGCGATGCGTAACACCCTGATCCTGGGCGTCATAGCTTCCCTCGCGGTGCTCATCGGCGCGGGCTGGCGGGGCGCGGCCATGCTGATGATCGGAGCCCTCATCTCCGCCGCAAGCATCTGGGAATGGCAGCGGATGGTCCGTGTCATCAATGCCCGCATGGACAAACAGAGGACGCCCACCAGTTCGGTTGCCGTCGTCGTTTTCTTTGTGCTGCGGCTCACCGTCTTTGCGCTGGTCATTTATGGTAGCCTGAAATGTCTTCAAGGCTCAGTGGTAGCCCTCTTGTGCGGTCTGGCCCTGGCAATGCTGACCGTGGGCTGGGAGACCGTGCGCCTGCTGCGCGATTGAGCTTCAAAAGGTATGCAGGATCAAACCAAAGCCAACGGCGGATGCAGTGTTCCCGTCCTGAGGCGGAAGGAACCAAGGACTCATGCAGGAATCGTTCGCATTGACCCACTTGTTGAATCAACTGTTCGGCGGCATCCTGGCCGCGGGTCTGCAGGCAGTCGGGGTTCCGGCAGCCAAGGCGGTTGAACAGTCTTCGCAAATTCTCGGCGCCTATTCCCTTGAAGTACTGGTGGTCTGCGGCCTGATCGCCTTCTTCATCCTTGTGCGCCTGACCCTGTCGGTCGAACGGCCCAATCCGGCCCAGCACATCGCCGAAATGATGCACGAATTCATTGGCGACCAGGCCGAGCAAGTCATTGGCCATGGATACCAGCGCTTTCAGGCGTGGGTCACCTGCATCTTCCTCTTTGTCCTGATCAACAACTTGCTGGGCCTCATCCCCGGCGTGGCCGCCCCGACCACCACCCTTTGGGTGCCTCTTGGCCTGGCGTTTCCCACCTTTCTCTACTACAACTTCTACGGTCTGAAGGAGCAGGGCTTCATCGGCTACCTGAAGCACTTTGCCGGTCCGGTCCCGGCGCTGTCGCCGCTGCTGTTTGTGATTGAGGTTGTCTCTCACCTGGCGCGCATCATGTCGCTCACCGTTCGTCTTTACGCCAACATGTTTGCCGGCGACCTGGTAACGCTGGTCTTTTTCTCGTTGATTCCGGTGGGCATCCCGATCATCTTCCTGGGACTTCACCTTGCGGTTTCCATGATTCAGGCCTTTGTGTTCATGCTGCTGACCATGATTTATCTTTCGCTGGCTGTGGCCCACGAGCACTAAAACAGGTTTCAGGGATCAGGGATCAGTTTTGGCTACTTCGCCCTGATCCCTGACAACTGACCCCTAACCCCTAAAAAGATTCCGCCGGAGAGCGCATCCGCTCCGGACAAACGGTAGGTCGCAAGCGTGAGGGGGCCAGCTCGGTGAGCCTCAACCACCCACTGGCGACCAATTCAAAGGGACGCAGGAGAATTATGAAGAAGCTTCAGTATCTGTTCATGGCCCTCGCGGCTCTTTGTTTCGCCATTCCGGCATTCGCAGACGGCGGTTCGGGCGTCGTCAACCTGATTCCAATCGGCGCCGGTCTCGGCATGGGTCTGGCCGCCGGACTCTGCGGTCTCGGACAGGGCAAGGCCGTCGGTTCCGCCGTCGAAGCCCTCGCCCGCAACCCCGGCGCCCGCGCTGGCATCTTCACCTTCCTGGTTCTCGGCCTGGCTTTGATCGAGTCCCTCACCCTGTTCACCCTGGTCATCGTTTTCGCCAAGATGAACTAGGTCTGTCGGGTTCAACACAACGGCCCTCCCCGTCGGGGAGGGCCGTTGTGCGTCTATGGCGGTTCCAGAAAGGCTGTACCCAAAACAGAATGATCCAGCGGCAGGCATCAAAAATGAGCCGTCATCCTGAGCGAAGCGTTCTTCAGCGGAGTCGAAAGCCTGCACTGAGCGAAGCCGAAGTGGACCTGCATTTCCAACTCTCGGCGGGTACTGGGTACGCCAATTCTGGAACGGCTATAGGTCTCTGCGGGTCTACAACCGGTTAGAAATTTGTCGAGAAGGATGATCTACCTGCAGGGAAAGGAAGCGAATTTGTCATCGTTCGTCAGAAACGCGGTAGCGTTGACGCCGAAGCAATCTGAAGAGCTTCTGGGGTCTTCAAACCAGAGGTGGCGCGTATCCGAGCGGCTTCGGCGGCGAAGTTAGTCACAGGCGCCGTATCCAGTCCAACGACCGTGCCGTGCAGTCGCTCTATCCATTCCATGAGGCACGCTCTTCGTTGACGTACTCCTGAGCGTCAATGCCCTCCCAGATCTCTTTCCCCAATCCTTCGAGTTCCATAATGCTGTGCTGTGGTTCTGTCGTGACCTCTCCCTCAGCTCGGGCAGCCAGTTCGGCAATCAGGCGCTGCTGGTCTTCGCGGCTCAACGAAACCGCAAGTTGCAACGCATTCTCATACGCTGTAGCCATGCGCCCCTCCTGGCCCTCTATCGTACTCCGACTCCCGCGCGAATCTCTATCGATTCGCGGAACGCGCCGAAGCTCCTCCCGAAGCAGACCGCAGCATCTGAATCGCTTGTTTGTAGTCCATCCCGACCGGGACGGGCGCGTAGTCGGTCATCTCTTCCAGCGTGTCAAAACTCTTGCTCTTGACCAGGATGCGCAGACTCATCACCATCTGAAAGCGGCTGATGCGCCATTGTTGCCCACCCAGATCCGTCTGCTCCAGCAAGATCGAGCCGCCTTTGTTCAGCTTGCCTAGAATCCCCCAGCCGTAATTCGTATCTTGCTGCAAGTGCCCTTCCAAGCGCGTCACGCGCTCCTGTGCGGCGTCGATCCAGATCTCCCCGGTCAACGCCGTCAAAGCCTGGCTCTCCAGATCTGGCGGATCGAATCCAGGGTTGGGCCGAAACGTGAATCTCTGCACCGGCCCGGCCGGTCCCGTAGCCACGCCCGCGTACTGGTAAACAAAAGCCTTCGGCAGCATTCGCAGCAGCTTCAGAAGGAGGTCCATGTCTTCGTCCTCGCCATGCTTGCGGTGAACCTGCCGGCTAGGGTCCGCAAGCAGCGCGTCCAGACGAGCTTGTTCCGCCTGCTCATCCGCGGAACTCAAGGGCTTGTCAAAGCGCGCGACCAGGCGCGCTACCGCCCCATCCTTGGTTTCAATGATTTCCTTGGTCGAGGTCAACCGCGGGCTCACTTTGCGCAGGCGAAACCGCATCGGATGGCTTGCATCCCGCGCTGCGCGCAATTCCGAGGCCAGCGCCCGCTCCACCAGCGCGTGGGCTTGCGCCGCGCTCAGATCCTCCGCTTGCGCGGTCTGGTTCACAAGCGCCTTGTGCTCCCCCTTTGCAGGCAGCGCGGCAAGACAAAGCGACAAAAACAGAATTAGAGCTGAATATCTGGGCACTGCGTCCAGTTTAGCGGCTATTCGGTCTCCTTGCCCAACTGTTGTACCCTAACCCGACCTTGAAGATGCAGGTACCTCACGCAATGCACGTTGAAGCAAGGCGGCCCAGTTGCGTATAGTTCGGGCAGGGCCTTCGACAGGCTCCGGAAGGAACCAACCATGGCAGTGGAGAATTCTCCCGCACGCATCGGCAAGACCGTCGTGATTCGCGGTGAAGTGAAGGGCAGTGAAGATCTGATTGTGGACGGACGCGTCGAAGGAACAGTGACCCTCTCGGAAAGCCGTCTGACCATTGGACCCACTGCGAATGTGGCAGCCGATCTGTCCGCCAAAGATGTCCTGATCCTGGGGCAGGTAAAAGGCAACGTAGTGGCCACCGGACGCGTGGAATTGCGCGCCGGCTGCGTGATGGAAGGGGATATTCGCGCCCTTCGCCTCGCTGTGGAAGACAATGCGGTCTTTCGCGGCAAAGTCGATCTCACCCAGGGTGCATCCAAAGGGCACGATGTCGCGCACGCTTCCGCCCCCGGCGGGACTTTCTAGATCTCGCTCTGCGCCACGGCGGCAGAGCCTCACCGGCTCAAACGCGAGGGGTACTCAAGTTGTTTAGCAGCTGGTTCGGAAAAAATCAGAGCAGCAGTGCTTCTGCCGCAGCCGCGGGTTTGTCGAGTCCTGCTGGACCTACCGGCCCGCGCGTCCCACGCCACAGCGGAGGTTGGTCGGCGTTGCGCAAGCGACTGCAGGCGGAGCCCGGACTGCGCGTCATCGACGTCGGCTACACCTCGCCCTCCAATATCAATTACCTCACGGAGCTAGGTCACAGCGTGTTCCTCGCCGATCTGGTGCAGGACGCCTGCGGTAACGACTGGAAGACCGGAGTCGACGAGGACGGCAATCCCATCTGGAATGCCGAGGGTTACCTCGATCAGACCCTCAATTTCTCCGGCAGAACTTTCGACATCGTCCTGCTTTGGACTTCGCTGGATTACCTGCCTGAACCGCTCGTGGCGCCCGTCGTCACGCGTCTTCAGGACGCCATGAATCCAGGGGGACAAGTGCTCTCCTTCTTCCATACCCGCACCCACGGCGAAGAGACCGTCCACTGCCGTTACCATCTGACGACGGGAGACGATATAGAGGTCCAGTTGGCCCAGCCTTTTCCCATTCAGCGTGCCTTCACCAATCGCAGCATCGAACGCCTCTTCAAGGGCTGGTCCGGTCACAAGCAATTCCTGGCCAAAGACAGCGTCTCTGAAGTCATCATCACGCGCTAAGCCGAGCAACGGAACCCGCATTGTGGGACCGCGCCGGAATCAAGCCCGCAAGCGCCCAATTGCCCCCAATGGGCCTGGAGAATCGGGTTCCAGCTTCCCGCTGCAACTTGAGAACCTTGCCGAAAATCAGAACATCTATTTCATGGAGTCACCCGCCGCTGAGTTTTGCTGAAACGCCTCGGCTCCGCAAAAACGGTAGAATGCAGAGCGGGCCTCCCATCTCAACGCAATTTATTCAAGGAGAGACCGTGAATACACTCAAGGGAACCCAAATCACCTGGCTCGGCCACGCGACCGTCTTGATTCGCACCGCCAAGGGAACCAATATCTTGATCGATCCTTTCATCGCCGCAAATCCAAGCTATCCGAAGGACTTTGTTCTCCCTGACAGGATTGACTATATTCTGCTCACACATGGCCACGGAGACCATATCTCCGACGCCGTTCCCGTCTCCAACGCGCACCAATCAACCGTCGTTGCCATCTACGAGTTAGCCGCCTACGTGACCGCCAAAGGTGTGGAAAAGACCATCGGCATGAACTTGGGCGGGACCGTGCAGTTAGGCGACGTGGCGGCCACCATGGTCGAAGCCAAGCACTCCTCCGCGGCTCGGGATGAGAAGGGCGATCATTACGTCGGGGTCGCGGCCGGATTTGTTTTGACGATCGAGGATGGTCCGGTGATCTATGACGCCGGAGACACGGATGTCTTTGGCGATATGAAGATCATTCGGGATCTCTATCACCCCGAGGTCGCGATTCTTCCCATCGGAGGACACTACACCATGGGGCCACGCGAGGCCGCCTTGGCATCGAGCTATCTGCAGCCGAAGGTCATCTTCCCCATTCACTATGCGACCATGCCCGTGCTGAAAGGCACGCCTGAGGAATTGGCCGCTCTCGTGTCACCCACCGTCGAAGTCGTTCGCTGGACCCCTGGGCAAACAGTCTAGAAACCCTTCCGGTTGAGCGTGAACAATGCGCTCCGCCAACCACAACCCCAATCTCGACTACAAACAGTCCCATCGAAACGCTCTAGAGCCTTTTTGCTTTCACTGTAGACTTCGGTGCCCCATCCATTCCGCGTTTTTCTGCGGAATGGGTGGGAAGCCCATGAAACTCCGGTCTACACTACCTGCGAAAATGCTCGAACTGAAACTCCCTCGTATCCCGCACGCAAAAAGGCTGGCCCGCAGGCCAGCCTTTTGAATCGCATCGTCCCACTTACTTGGCGTCCGCGGCCTTTTTCTGCGCGGCCCAGCGGCGCTTCACCGCTTCGGCGATGCGCTTGCGACCTTCCGGAGTCAGATTCCTCTTCTTCTTGACGGTCTTCTTGGCAGCAGAGGCTGCTGCAATCTTTCCTTTTTTCGACGTTGACGCAGTTCCACCGCCCAACAGGGCACGCGCCTGTTGCAATTGGGCGATCTCACGGTCAATTTGGCTCAGAATCTCTGAAACTCCCACTGTTCCTCCTGTTATACACATAACTGGTATTTGGGCCCGGCGCTTCTAACTCACAGACAGCTTGAATACAACCGCATTCCCAGTTAAAACCATACTCAACTGTAGACTCATTTACAAACAAAAAGTGTGGAGCATTGCGTGTAATGGAACATTTTAATAAAAATCCCGTTCCTCTCTCTGCCAAGGACGACCTATAGCTGGCATCCATCGAAAGCTATCGGCGAGAGACCACCCCAGCCAGACAAACAGATCAAATTGGAGTCACTCCAACCCGACCTTGCCCCGCCTCGCACCCCACACCCCAGCTATCTTTAGACAGCGTTGCCAATCGAAAGAACTCCAAGAGCGAGGGGAACAAAACCGGAAGCCCCACGTCGCAGTTGCACGACATGGGGCTGGGCAAATCCCACCCGCCAGGCGGCTGCGGGTTCAGAGGCAAAGCAAAACCTTACTCCCACTCGATGGTGCCCGGCGGCTTGGAAGTAATGTCATACACAACGCGGTTGATGCCCCGCACCTCGTTCACAATGCGGCTGCTGACGCGCTTCAGAACTTCATACGGCAGCGGCGTCCAATCGGCCGTCATGCCATCTTCCGAATGCACCGCGCGGACCGCACAGGTGTAAGCGTACGTACGCTGATCCCCCATCACGCCCACGCTCATCGCCGGCAGCAGAACGGCGAAGCTCTGCCAGATCTTTGAGTAAAGACCCGCCGCCTTGATCTCCGCAACCACAATCTCGTCGGCATCCTGCAGCAGGGCAACCCGCTCCGGCGTAACTTCGCCAAGAATGCGCACCGCGAGGCCGGGCCCCGGAAAGGGCTGGCGGCCGAGAATGTCTTCCGGCATTCCCAGGTCGCGGCCAATGCGGCGGACCTCATCCTTGAAGAGGTCGCGCAGCGGCTCGATCAGTTTGAGCTTCATGTGGTCAGGCAGGCCGCCCACGTTGTGGTGACTCTTGATGGTCTGGCTCGGGCCTTTGACGCTCGAGGATTCGATCACGTCAGGGTACAGAGTTCCCTGCACCAGCCAATCCACACCGCCCGACGTCTCCGCAATGCGATGCGCCTCGTCGTCAAAGACCGCGATGAACTCCGCACCAATCCGCTTCCTTTTGGTCTCGGGATCGGTAATTCCCGCCAGTTGCGCCAGAAATCGCTCACTGGAGTCCACCGCGACGACCTTGAGTCCAAGGTTGTCGCGCATATTCTTCTGCACACTGAGAAACTCATTCTTGCGCAGGACGCCGTTGTTCACAAAAATGCAGGTCAATTGGCTGCCAATTGCCTTGTGAACCAACACCGCGGCCACCGAAGAGTCCACCCCACCGGAGAGACCGCAGATGACGTGCCCCGCGCCAACCTTTTCCCGAATCGCTGCGACGGTTGTTTCAATGAAATGGGCCGGAGTCCAATCGCCCGCGGCGCCGCAGATTCCAAAGACAAAATTCTTGATCAGCACCGGGCCGAGCGGCGTGTGGTGTACCTCGGGGTGAAACTGTACAGCCCAGATGCGGCGCTCTTCGTTGCCGATTCCCGCCAACGCATTGGCAGAGATGGCGGTACGATGGAATCCTGCCGGTAGCTCCTCCGCTTCGTCCCCATGCGACATCCACACCGCCATAGTGCTCGGCAGCCCCGCAAAAAGAACGGTAGAGGCATCTTCGAGAGTCACTTCGGCGTCGCCATATTCGCTTTTTCCCGCCGACCGCACCTTGCCGCCAAGATGGTGCACGATGAAGTGCAGGCCATAGCAGATGCCCAGCACCGGAACCCCCAGTTCCAGAACCTTGGGGTCGCAGGGAGGCGCATCGGCATCGTAAACCGACGACGGCCCGCCAGACAGGATCAAGCCAAGGGGCTTGTGCACTTCGATTTCACTCAGCGGCGCCGTACAGGGCAGCACCACGGAAAAAACGTTCTGTTCACGGATCCGCCGCGCAATCAACTGCGTGTACTGCGAACCAAAATCAAGAATGACGATCGTTTGAGTAGCCACACCTAAGTTTGGCAGGGGCAACGGCGGGATGTAAAGGAAGGAAGCGGCAAGACGGAGCTGTGCAGCTTCTCAAGTCCATCCAGGCGCGATTTCGTAGAGCGATCGCAATTGTTTCCCCGCAAGCTCCGTGTGGGCCCCCAAACGCGCCGCTTCTTGTGCAGGGCATTCGCATGAATGTCGTGAACCAGGTGGAGCAGCGTTTTGAAAGGGCACGGCTTCAGGATCTTCCTTTAATTGCCCCGGCTTCCTGTGCCTTGCGCCCTGCGAAATCCCTTGCGGCGTGATAGCCTGATCTGCATCGCTACCGGAGCCTTCTTGCATCCGGTTCTGTCTTGAATCATCCCGGCCTATCTACCCTTGGGCCTGACGTCTGGCAACACGCCCGAGGAATCTACATTCTCAGAGGAAATTCCATGAATCGCTTCCATTTAGCTCCCGTCCTTTTGCTGGCAGCCGGAGCGGCTTTTGCGCAAATGCAGGCCCCCTCCCCGTCTGGCTCCAGCTCCTCGCAAACTGCGCCCACGCCGCCTGTCGCCATCAAGAGCTTTGACCTGACCGCCATCGACAAGACCGCCGACCCCTGCGCGGATTTTTATCAGTATGCCTGCGGAAACTGGGCCAGGAATAACCCCGTTCCCAGCGATCAATCCCGCTGGGCCCGTTCCTTCTCCCTCTTGCGTGAGCGCAACCTCTATCTGCTCTGGCAGCAGTTGAACAGCGCTGCGCAGAGTCCAAAGAGCCCGCTCGAAACGCAATATGGCAACTACTTTGCCGCCTGCATGAATACCGACCTGGTGGAAAAGAAGGGCCTGCAGCCACTGCAACCGGTGATGGATCGTATCGCTGCCCTCCACGATACCCATGAAATAGCCTCGCTCGTCGCCGACCTGGCCGCCAAGGGAAGCAATACCGCGCTCTTCAATTTCGGCATCGAGCAGGATGAGATGGATTCGTCCAAGCAGATTGCCGGCATCGGACAATCCGGTCTATCGCTCCCCGACCGCGACTACTACCTGAAGCAGGACGCGCGCTTCATCGAAATCCGAAAGCAGTACAGCGACCACCTGACCAAAATGTTCACCTTGGCCGGAGACGCCCCAGCGCAGGCAGCCAAAGAGGCCGCGGCGGTCATGGAGATCGAAACAGCCTTGGCTCAGGCCTCCATGAGCCGCGTAGACCAGCGCGATCCCAAGAAGATCTACCACATCTACACCCTCGCCGACTTCCAGAAGCTCACGCCCGATTTCGACTATTCGTCCTATTACAAGGCCATCCAGGTAGGCCACTTCGACACCCTCAACGTGGCGGAGCCGGACTTCTTCAAGGGCCTCAATGACCTGATTGCCAAGCAGCCTGTCGACGCCTGGAAGGCCTATTTCCGCTGGCACACGCTGCACGCCTATGCCACCAACCTGCCCAAGGCCCTTTATGACGAAAACTTCGCCTTCTTCGGGAAGACTCTCGCCGGCCAACAGACACCCACTCCGCGCTGGAAGCAGTGCACGCAGATGACCGACAACGCCCTGGGCGAAGCCGTGGGCCAGGACTGGGTCAAAGTCAATTTCCCGCCTGCAGCCAAAGACAGCATGGATAAGCTGGTGGCCGCGCTGGAGAAATCCCTCGGCGACGACATCAAAACCCTGCCCTGGATGAGCGATGCAACCAAAAAGGCCGCGCAAGAGAAGCTGGATCTGGTGCGCAACAAGATCGGGTACCCGGAGGACTGGCGCAGCTACACCGCCCTGGTCGTGGATCGCGACGACCTGATGGGCAACCTGCGCCGTACCGCTATCTTCGAGCGCAACTGGGATCTGGGCCACCTGGGCAAGCCGGTCAACGAGAAGGAGTGGGGCATGACTCCGCCCACTGTGAATGCCTATTACGATCCGCCGATGAACGACATCAACTTTCCGGCCGGGATTCTGCAGCCGCCCTTCTTCGATTTCAAAGTCGATCCAGCCGTCAACTTTGGAGGCATCGGAGTGGTGATCGGGCACGAAATCACCCACGGCTTCGACGACGAAGGCTCCCAATTCGACGGCCACGGCAATCTGCGCGAATGGCAGACCCCGGAGGACCGCAAGGCCTTCGTGGCCCGCACCGACTGCGAAGTCGCCGAATACGGCGGGTTCGAGGCCGCTCCAGCAATGGGCAGCACGCCGGCGCAGATGCTGAAGGGGGATCTTACCCTGGGTGAGAACACCGCCGACAATGGCGGCCTGCGCATCGCCTACATGGCCCTCCTCGACACCCTGGCGGCAGAAGGCAAGACCATCGAAGACAAAATCGACGGATACACCGAAGCGCAGCGCTACTTCCTCGGCTTTGCCCAGGTTTGGTGCGAAAACCGGACCGACAAGGCGGCAAGACAAGCCGCACTCACCGATCCCCATTCCCCCGGCCGTTGGCGCGTAAACGGCACCGTGCAGAACTTCGACGAGTTCGGCAAGGCCTTCGGGTGCAAACAGGGCACACCGCTTTACCCCGTCAAATCCTGCCGCGTTTGGTAGGGTCTCGCATAGGCTTCAGTGCCCCATCCATTCCGCGTTTTTCTGCGGAATGGGTGGGAAGCCCATGAAACTCCGGTCTACACAATCTCCAGGAATGCTCTAAAATCCTCGCAAGTCCTTCTTTCACCCCACTCCAGGTTGACCTTTGAGGGGCTTGGGCCGTCCAAACTGCAACTGAACACAAATAGGATTCCGAATCCATTGCAGGACGGATTCAATTACCTTCGTGCTCAGCTGCTGAACTAAGTTCAGCAAATTCGCTCTATATGGCTTGGTCGTCCCGGGAAACTAGGCACAACCAGCCCTTGCCTTTTACAATGCAGCAGGGACCAGTCCCAACCCAGCTCTGCTGTGGAACTAGAAAACTTGGCGGCCCACGCCCGACCAGGATGAAGGAATCGCATGAAGTTCACGAAATTCGGCAAGGCCCTTCTGATGAGCGCCCTCTCTGCTGGCGTTGTCGTCAGTGTTACGTCTTGCGTCCAGAGCTATTCTGTCGGTTATTTGTACGTGACGGGCAACGAGACGGCCCAGTCCTCCAATAGCGGGATCATCAGTGGCTACAAGATCGACCACAACACCGGTAAACTCACTTCCATCAACGGACTTCCCGTTTCCACCGGCGGCGCCAACCCCGTGCGCGCCGTCCTGCTCACCGGCAGCCGTTTTCTTTATGTCCTGAACCGCGGCGTAAACGCTGCGGGCAATGGCAATTGCACCACTGCCGCTCCCTGCACCGGGTCCAGCATTACCCAGTTTGCAGTGGGCGGCAATGGCATCCTCACCCCCCAGGAGACCTTCTATACCCAGGGCATCAATCCCTTCCGTCTCCTGGCGGACAGCTCCGGCGGCTTCCTTTATGTCCTGGATCATGACTCTCCGGCCCCCAACTCGACCTCGGCCATTCCGGTCGCGGGGACAACAGCCCATCCTGACCCCGCCTGCGCGCTCGCACTGGGCTCCATCAAGACCTGCGGCGATGTCACCGTCTTCAAGATTGACTCCACGACCGGTCGCCTGAGCGTCGTGGTCAATGCTCAGGTCTCCGCGGCCAGTGGAACCTCGATCCCCTACTTCCCGGTTCCGCCCAACCCCGTGGACTTCCTTTTCGCGGGAAACACCCTCATTACGATGAGCGGAACTGCCTCCACCAGCTTCCCGTACATCCATGGCACCTCGGTGTTCCCCTACCTCTGGGGCGCGGGCGCCGGTCAGTTGACCATCAGCCAAAATAGCCCTCAGGTCCTCAGCATCAATGAAGGAACCGCGCTCAGCTATACCGGCGGCAACCTGTTTGTGATGGACAACGAGCCGATCACGGTCAGCGGAGTCACCTCGCCGAGCCAGATCCTGCCCTTCACCGTCACGGCCTCAGGATCGTTGCAACCCCAGACCATCGGTGCGGTGGCAATCACCCCGGCTCAATCCGATCCCATCGTAGTGCTGGCTGAATCCAAGAACAAGTGGCTCTATGTCGCCAACCAAGGCAACCTCACCGACACGTCCAACGCCGCCAGCGGCATCGATGCCTTTGTCATCCAGAGCCCCTTCAATTTGCAGGAATTACCGGGCGCTCCTTTCGGCTCCGGCTCCGGCCCCCAGTGCATGGTTGAAGACCCCTCCAACCAGTTCATTTACACCGCCAATTTCAATGACTCCACGGTAACCGGTCGGTTGATTGAACAGAACTCGGGCATTCTCAAGAACCTGAACGGCACCAGCACCTATACCCTTCCCGGGCAGCCCACCTGGTGCCTGGTCGACGGACGCACCAGCTAGACTCCATAGAAGTAACCCGCCGCGCCCCGGCAGTCCGGGCGCGCGGCGGGATGCGGATTGTACCGCTCTCTTGCGAACGTAGCCGAATGCAGGGCCCAGACTTCAGGACACGCCCCTCATTCGATTCCAAACCTGTTTCTTACGGGCCTGTTGTTTGGCCCAATGGCGAAAGATGCGCATGAAGTTCAACAAATCGGGCCAGCTATTGCTGGTCTCTGCGGCCAGCCTCCTGGTCGCCGGCCTTGTGACCGCTTGCGGAACGCTTACCGTGGACTTCGTCTTCGTGAGCAGTTCCAAGGCAGCGGGTCCCAACAACTATGGCGAATTGAACGTCTTCGAGGTGAACTCCGAATCTGGCTTTATGCGGCAGATTCCCACTTCACCCTTCCCTTCGGGCGGACGCAACCCCGTCGCTGAAGCCGTCTCTGCCGACCATCAGAACCTCTACGTGGTCAATCAGGACGACAACACCATCGTGCAGTTCATCATCGGAAACGACGGCAAGCTCTATCCCGAGACCACCACCAACACGCCCGGGATCTTCCCCATGGCCGTCGCCGTGACCGGATCGAATCTCTTCGTCGTGGACACCTATCAGCCCCTGCCTACCTGCTCCACCGCAGCGCCCTGCTCCGGTTCCGTCGCCGCCTATCCGATTCAGGCAGCAATCGGCACCGGGTCCACTGCGGTCCCGGCTGGCACTCTGGGAGCCGCCGCAGCCAACGGAGGCATCAACTATTGGCCTCTCGCGCTTGCCGGAAAAAATGCGGCGGATGTCCTTGCCCCCACCGGAATCGCTGCCCTGCCTTCCGGCGCGGAGATTTTCGCCACCGCCTATGACACGACGGTGAACGGTGGCGCAGGGTATATCTTCGCCTACACGGTTGGGTCCGGAGGCGTACTCGCTCCGGCAGCAGGTTCCCCCTGGGCGACCGGAGCTGGCACCCACCCCTCTTCCGCGGCCGTCGATCCAACCGGTACATATCTCTATGTCACCGATTCGGCCAACGGCAGTGTTTTGGGTTACACGATTGCATCCGGCGCTCCTTTGGCTGGCAGCCCGTTCCCCGCCGGCAATCAGCCGTCGGCCATGGTTGTGGATCCCACCTCAAACTACGCTTTTGTGACCAATACCGGTGATTCCACGGTGACCGCTTATTCCACCAGCAATGGGGCCCTCAAGCGTCTCGGCGCCTTCACCACCGGTCTGCAGCCCGTGGCCATTGGCCTGGACCCCTCGACCAATCACTTCCTTTACACCGCCAACTTCCTTGGCAACAACGTTTCCGGCTTTGAGTTGACCACCACCAACGGGCCGCTCATCAATACCCAAAATACGCCTTATGCGTCCAACGCACAGCCAACCGCTGTGGCCGCCATTCCGCACAAGTAGGCCCGCTTCTCTGGGTGGAACAGAGCGTAAGCCCTGACCCTCCCAGAGAATGGGCGAGCAAAAGAAACAGATTCGGTTCTTCGGCCTGCCGCAATGCAGACTGTCTCTCCGGCCTAAACCCGGGTAACATCGCACGACCCCGTAGCTGCCTTTTACAATACATACGGGGCAACCTAACCAGTTCTCATGGGGCTTGATTCATTCTGCCCACGACGAAGGAAGCGCATGAAGTTCAGTAAATTGAGCCAGCTGTTTCTGGTCTCTTCCATCGGCCTTCTAGTGGCCACACTTTTGACTGCCTGCCAGCTTGTCACTGTTGACTACATGTTTGTCGCCAGTGGCTCGGGCATCGACACCTACGCGGTTGACTCGGAGACCGGCGCATTGCGCACCGGTGCATCTCCAATTACCTCTGGCGTCAGTGCACCCGTTGCCATGGCCGTCACGTCCGACTATCTTCACCTCTATCTCGCCAACCAGGGGAATAACACGGTCGTGCACTACACGATTGCCTCCAATGGCGTTCTCACGGTGAAGGACTCGGTCACCCTGGCAGCCAAGCCCGTTTCACTGGCGGTCAATGCCGCCGGAACTTTCCTTTACGTGGTTTACGGCAGCACTTCGGCAACCCTGACTGCCTATCCCCTCTCTTCGGGAACAATCGGCACGGCCGCCAACACGGAGGTCCTTGCCATTCCTGGCTTTGCCACGGATACGGTTCTGCCGACGGGTGTTGCGGTTCTCGCCAATAGCGCCGCTGTTTTTGTCTCGGCCTATGACCAGTCCGCCTACAATCCCGGTGGCGTCACGAACAGTACCGCCAGCCCCGGCTGGGTCTTCGGATACTCGGTGGGATCCGGTGGCGCGCTCACTCCCGCTGTCGGCAGCCCTTTCAAGGCCGGCATCAAACCATCGGCCATCGTCGCTGAGCCGGCCAACCGTTTCGTCTACGTCACCGACTTCGCCTCCAACCAGATGATCGCCTATGGCATCAACAACGGAAGCACACTGAGCTACCTGTTGAATGGCCCCTTCAAGACCGGCAACGAACCGATTGCCATCGCTGTCGATCCTCGTGGGTTGTTCATCTATGTTGCCAATGAGCTGGACTCCTCGGTGACGGCTTACTCCATTGACTTGAAAACCGGCACTCCTTCTCAATCGGTCAACGCCACTGGCGCATCCTTCAATGCGACCGATGCAGAACCGGTTGCGATTGCCATTGATCCGGCCTTGGGACGGTTCGTCTATACCGCCAACCACCTGGGAAATTCGGTCTCGGGTTTCCGCTTGGATCCCACTTCGGGAGCTTTGACCTCTACCCAGGCCACCCCCTATCCGACGGGTCAGACCCCGACGGCTTTGGTCGTTGTTCCTCACGGCAACCATTCGCTGCAGACCGTCAGCTACTAACTCGCACCTGATTCGCAAGACAAAAGCCCAGCCGCAAGGTTGGGCTTTTGTCTTGCTCCGGCGCGTTTTCCTTTGATGTGTGAACACGTTCGGTTCCCCATCCTTTCCGCGTTACCTGCAGAAAGGGGCGGGAAGCCCATCACATTATTCAACCTAAAAACAGCAGTTGCTTGTGGGTTGAGGCGTTCATCCACCCCAAAACTTTGTCATCCTGAGTGAGCGAAGCGAGTCGAAAGCCTGCCCTGAGCGAAGCCGAAGGGGACCTGCGTTTTCGTGGATTTCAGGCTCACCTTTTCGGTGATATCCCAAGTGCGATAAAACTCGCGTCCAGCTTGCAGTTTTCAACCATTTCAACCTAAAAACAGCAGTTGCTTGTGGGTT